>Ga0265293_10000032_pt1 | contig 286543 bp, 253 predicted proteins | sample Munlanlewell138R_FD_192505 | JGI IMG/M metagenome (GOLD analysis project Ga0265293, IMG submission 192505) | Leachate microbial communities from a municipal landfill in Southern Ontario, Canada - Leachate well 138R | ecosystem: Engineered > Solid waste > Landfill > Unclassified | place...
TGATTTTCATAATCTCTTCAAAGGGCTCATGGTTAAAGTATCCGTTTGTGACGATGACAGTTTTTAAACCTGCTTCCTTTGCTAAAAGAGACGTATCGTAAACGTACTCGTACCCCACAAGAGGCTCATTGTAAGTAAAGGCAATCCCAATATTTCCTCTGTCTCTTGCGGCCACTGCCAGCTTCACAAGCTCCTTTGGCATAATGGTCTCATAGGTGGAAAAGTATTTCCCTGTTTGCTCTACCCATAAATCTTCCCCTTCAAGGGCTATCTGGTAGTTCTGGCAGAAAGGGCAGTGAAGGTTGCAGCCGTAGCTTCCTACGGAAAGGATATATGAGCCGGGATGGAAGCGGGCAAGAGGTTTCTTCGATATTGGATCCAGCATAATGCTTGAGACCCTTCCGTAGTTTAGGGAGATTATTTCGTTATCAACATTGGCTCTTGCTCTGCAGACACCTGTTTGGTTTTCCGAAAGGTTGCAGCCAATAGGACATATCTCACATTTCACTTTCATTTTCTAAGACTCCCCATGCCTTTCCACCTTAAATCTTTCCAAAACATAGTTTTCACTTTTACTTATGCCGCCTTTTCTGAGAGCTATTTCCACCTGTTCTTCTTTCGTGTCCACACCCTCAATATTGGGAAGCAACAGCCCTCTTCTATGGCCTTTAGAGACTATAACTCCATAAACCTTTGGATCAAGATCGCCTATTGAGGATATACGCTCAGCCGGGTATAGGATGTCTACTGAATAGCTTAAATAGGGAAGCTCGTTGACAGTTACAGGGTCAAACCGTGGATCTCTTAAGCCTGAGCTCACAGCATTTTCGATTATCTCTTCACCTAATGAAGCTCTTTGACCTTCAATGGTACCTATGCAGCCTCTCAATGTACCATGTTCTTTTAGGGTGACGAAAACTCCCCCTGCCTTTGAACTGATGTCGGAAGGTAAAGAAATGTGTTCTGCATCCTTTAATGTAATGACTCTGCCTTCCTTTAACCTGGTTTCAAGGGACAGCCTTGCTAAAGCTGCATAGGGGTCTTCGTACTCTTTAACTTCTTTCAAACGGCTCACCTCCTTATTCTTGTACATATCAAAGAAGTTTCTCTCCTTGTTTTCTCCTTCAGGGATTACTTCACAAGAAAGATATCCCACCCCAAAGGGGCCTTCATAGGAAAGAACCTTGGTTATAACATTCCTGCCATCCATGGTTCCGGCTAAAGTAACTATGGGCCTATAGCCGCATTCACCTGCTTTTTCAAGAAAGCTTTCTTCCCTTTCAAAGAGCCTTAAGAAATCTCCCGTTTCAAAAATTTCCTTTATCCAGCTGTCAAAGACAGGTCCTTCTTTACTGAAGGAATAAGGGCCGTCATGACTTAATCTGTGAGACATATCTCCGCTTGCTATGAAGACTGTCCTTCTTCCAAGTTTTTCTGACACCCCCCTTATAATCATGCCTATCTCATAGTGGGTGATGGGGTACATACCTGATACTCCAAGTCTTACAACTTTAAAATTATCATAAGCCTTGCTTATGGGCAGAAGGGGAATCATCACTCCGTGGTCCAAAGCTTTACTCTCCTCACCTTCAGTTCCCATGGGAATCCCCCCTTTGATCCCCGAAAGGATAAGTTCTCTGACAAACTCAGTATCGTATGTAACAGAAAGCTTCTCATCCCTTGCCCCGAAGGATGAAAAATCGCCATGGGCTGCTTCTCCAGGCGATATGTGCAGATAGTCAGAGTATGTGGTTGTATGAGGAGACATGATAACTATGGTGTCAGGCTCAAGCTCCTTAATAGCGTTTGCAACATAAGAGAAGCTCTTTTGAGTTTCCGATATTTCTTTTTCCCGTCCTTTCCCCACCCTTTCGTTTAACAGAGGGGGATGAGGCAATAGACAGCCGTAAATAATTGCCATCTTAACTACACCTCCTTGGCTTTTTTACCTCCTTTGATTACGGCAGCATGTGCCAATATATCAAGAGGATCCACAAATACATAATCAAGTTCCTTTATTCTGTCAGATACAGCTGAAAGCTCTGTGCACCCTAAAAGTATAACGGAAGCTCCTTTTTCTTTTAGCTCATTTACCGCATCCTCAATTCCTTTAAGGCTCATCATAACATTTCCTGATTTTACGCCTTTGAAAATAAAGTCCATAACCTTTTCTTGATTCTCTGAAGGTGTTACTACCTTCACTCCCTCTTTCTCAAGATATTTATGATATGCACCTGAATATACTGTGCCGTCAGTCGCTAAAAGCCCTATAATTTCGCCCGGGTGCTTTTTAGCTACATATTTTGCCGTTTCCTCCATCATGTTTAAAAAGGGAACCTTGGTGGTCTTCTTAATTTCCTCAATAATGGTATGGGCAGTGTTACAGGGCATAATTAGAAAATCACAGCCTGCAGCTTCAAGCCTTCTGATGGATTTAACTATTTCTGGAATGGGGGAAGGCCCCCTATGAAGAATGTAATCAGTTCTGTCAGGGATCTTAGGGTTACTGTCTATTATCACATGACTGTGGTCCTGGTCCTTCTCTGCCACTGTAAAGTATATTATTTTTTTATAAAGGTCTGCTGTTGCAAGAGGCCCCATGCCTCCTATAACTCCGATAATTTTCATTATTTTAAATATTTCCTTTTAAGGTTTGACTTAATCTATAGTTTATTATATCAGAAATCCTATTAAACTATGCCTAGAGTTTGTAGCAGGATGGTGAAAAGGAATACTGACAGGATGGAAAAAAGTGAAGTGAACACAACCAACTGACCTGCCAGCTCATGGTCAGCCTGTAATTCCATGGCCATGGAATAGCTTGATACTGAAGTAGGAACGCCAAAGGTTACATACAGTATTACAATTCCTATATTTGAAAAACCCATGGCCATAGTAGTGATTACTACCACAGCCGGGATAATTATCAGTCTAAAAAGTGTTACCCAGAATATATCCTTTATGTACTTTCTCGCAGAGGAAAAGGTAAATGATGCTCCTAAAAGAAAGAGTGCAAGTGGGCTTGCAACAGAAGCAAGTAAACTGAAGCCGCTCATGATCATCTTAGGAATTATAATATTCAATAATACAAATATTGATGAAACAACGGTTGCGATAATCAAAGGATTGGTGAAAAGGTTTTTTAAAAGTCTTCCTTTGTTCACCTTATCACCCTTGTAATACTCCAATGCTATAACTGAATAACCATTGTACATAATTACTGCGAAAGCAACCACTATGGCCATAAGGCCTAAGTGCTGTGCCCCAATAAGTGTCACAACTACAGGAAAGCCGAAATAGACTTCATTTCCTCTGATAAGTGCCTGAATTATGACTCCATTTTTATTCCTCCTTGAGGTCAGCCTTGGGACTATAATAAAGGACAGAAGGTATACGACCGTTGTACCAATAAGTGAGTATAAAATTATCTTGATATCAAAGACTGACCGTAAATCCGTTTCGTATACGCTTACAAAGAGAATGGCGGGAAGAAAAACCCAGAAGAGCAACCTGTTAACCTGGCCTATACCTTTCTCATTTATAATGCCTGCTCTTCTTGTGATGTAACCTAAGACCATTATTACAAACAAAGGTATAACAACATTTAAGCCTAAAAGTATCATGTCCATAATGTATATTCCTTTCTTACCCTCCTATAGTACCATTTATTTATTCACATAAATATGGTATTATATGCCTTGCTTTACATATTTTTAAAGGAGGCCGCTATGAGCCCCTACAGGAAGAAGTTTGCAGACACAAGATTTAAAATAGGCTTTCGAAATATTAAGACGGCAGTATCTGTGGGAGTCTGTCTTCTTGTGTTTCAGCTTCTTGGAGTCAGCGACGGCATCCAGGCTTCAATCACTGCCATCATCTGCATGAAGTCATCTCTTCAAAACTCCCTTCAGACAGGGTTAGAAAGAGTTATAGGAACGGTCATAGGCGCTTTAATCGGAATGGCAGCCCTCCTGCTTCTTCTTGAAGCAGGATCTATATATGCAGTACCTATTGCAATAGTCAGCGTAGTTATAATCATTTACTTCTGTAATGTTTTCAAGGTACAAAACAGCATAATCATCGGCCTCGTAGTGTTTCTAATGATCCTAGTAGGAGAAAAAACCCAAACACCTTTAGTCTATGGAATCATGCGACTTATTGAAACTATTTTCGGTATTGCAGCTGCCTACTTGATTAATCTGCTCTTTGACCCGAAGATTCTGCCCTTTAAAAAGAAAACTAGAAAAGCACCTGAAATACGAGGATATAAAGCGGGAGATATTGCATCCATAATGTCATTGTGGATCAGCTCCAATATCAGAATGTATCCCACAGTAAATCCTGATTTCTGGCATGACACATACGAGGAAACAAGATCTCATTATCTTTCCCAGGATACTACCTTATACCTCTATGAAAAAGGGGATGAGGTTTTAGGCTTTGTTTGCATACAGGAGGGACTCAAGCTTGACGGCCCCCATGTAAGAATGGGACACCACTGGGAGAATGTGGGAACTTCGCTGATTCAACATGTTCAGCGCCTGTACCAGAGCCTGAGTGCAGAAGTACCTGAGAGCAGTGAGAATTACCAGGAAATATTTCTTGAGGAAGGTTTCTCTGTAACTAAGGAATCCCACAGCGCTGTTTCAGACGGCAACATTTTAACTCTTGAATGGTCATCAAAGGATAATTGATAAATTCGCTCTTGTGTGTTACCATATTTTTCGTATATATGCTCCCGTAGCTCAGAGGATAGAGCGTCGGTTTCCTAAACCGTGCGTCGGATGTTCGAATCATCTCGGGAGTGCCAAAACCCCTTATCATTAAGATAGGGGGTTTTTAAATAAACTAAATCAGTGACATTAAGAATCGTATATTGCCTGCGGGAGTAGTAATTACATAAAGACATGAATGGCGGTAAAAATGTCGGTGTAAATGTCAGTGTAAATGACGGGATAAAAATCAATAGTGATAAAACTTTAAATGCAAACCAACAAAAAATCTTAAATAAACTTGACGATAATCCATACCTAACTCAAGAAGAAATTGCTAGAATATTGAATGTATCCCTTAGGACTGCGCAGAGAAACATGTCAAGACTGCAAAATGACGGATTCCTTATAAGAATAGGTTCAAGAAAAAGCGGGCATTGGGAGATTCTTACCAAATTAAGATAGCCGATTTTGAGGTAAAAATATATAAAAAATGGACAACAAGTGTCATCATGGCAATGCTGTCAACAAGCCCAAACCCTTTTCAATTCAAAACTTGCAACCTTATCAAAAGCTTTCCTAAACCGTGCATCGGATGTTCGAATCATCTCGGGAGTGCCAAAACCCTGCAGTTCAATGGCTGCAGGGTCTTATTAGGGTAGGTATAGTTCCAGTTCTCTTTTATATTTAAAGAGGATGTCTCTCAGTTTTTCCAGCTTTTTCATGTAATCCTTCTGTTTGAAGAAGGATATGGCCACTACATTTTCAACTTTGCCGTTTCTGCTCTTAAGGGGTATACCTGTTCCCATTACATAAGGAACTGTTTCCTCAATGCTTTCTATATATCCTTGCTTTCGAATATTTTCATATTCTTTTAATATATCCTCTGTTTTAGTAAGGGTGTTCTCTGCAGTCTTTTTAAATGTTAAGCCGTGAAGGATCTCTTTTACTCTTTTTTCGTCATAGTATGCCATTAAGCCCTTCCCGAAGCAGCCTTTGTTCATGGGGTAAAATACTCCCGGTCTGTCGTTAATTTTAACGGGCTGGTGAGTTTCAATGGAAAATATGGATACCACCTTATCACCTTCTCTGTGGGCCATGCCTACTGATTCGGAGGATTCCTTTCCGATTTTTTCAAGGACTGTTAAAAGGTCATCTTTGAAGCTTGAATTTATGAGGTAAGCGTTACCAAGATGATATGTCATAGGGCCTATTTTGTAGCTCTTGTCCTTCCCGTCCTTAATTAGAAGGCCTTGTTCCTCCAAGGATGATAGATTTCTGTAGACAGTGGTGCGGTTTAATCCTGTCATTTTAACGATGTCAGCTACTGTAAGGATATAGGGGGCTTCCGCAAAAAGCGAAAGAAGGTACAGGCCTTTTTCTAGGCTTGTCATGGTATCTGTATCCTTTTTCGTAAAGCCGTTCATTTTATTCTCCTTCTTTTATTGCCATCTTATATATATAGTATGCATATATCTTTGTTGCAAGAATCATAGTATCCATTGATAGTCTCTCATTTTCCATATGGGCTGTGGATTCTTCATTCTCCATAACAGGGCCCCAGGAAACAAAGTTGTTCATGGATTTTGCATAGGATGATCCTGATGCTGCTTTGAAACCGCCCTTGATCTTATACTCCTTTTGTACGTTATCCATCTGCTCCAAAAAGAAAAGGCCGGGATCTACATACATGGGGTTTAGGCAACCTTCTATATTGAAGGTGAACTTGTACTTTGTTTTTAGCGGTTCAAAGGCATTAAAGATGTCTTCATATGTTATGCCCATGTTATGCCTTATGTTTATGACAAGCTTTATTCCTTCTTCTGTCAATGACAGAACTGTAGGTACTAAAGTTGTTCTGCTTTCACAGTCTTCATCTTTATCTCTTAAGAGTTTTTCTCCAAAAGAGTTATGGCTGAAATAATCATTAATGAATAATACAAAACTTTTGTTTTTTGCTTCTTCTGTTTTTAAAAGTTTCTCTGACAGATTGGAAATTGCGTTATCACCTTTTTCAGGCATGGAGCTGTGGGCTGATGTTCCTTCTGCCACTATTTTTTGCTTGTTTGATAAAGTAATCTCTGCCTTTGATGGGATGGTGTTATAGCTTTCACCTGCTTTAAGCTCAACTATCCCTTCTTCTTTAAAAAGCAACACTACATCGGCATAGCCTTTTTCTTCGTTATATATAGGGAAGCTTCCGTCCGGGGAAAACCCAAAGTCAGGAACATGGTATTCTTCTTTAAAGTGAGCTATGTCTGTCCATTCTTCCTCTTCTTTGGTGCCGATTATGAGCTGTACCTTTCTTTTAAAAGGAAGGTTAAGATTCTTAACTGCTTCCATGGCATAAAGGCTCATAACACAAGCTCCTTTATCATCCTCTGTGCCACGGCCGTATATATAGTTATTTTTTATGACTGCTTCAAAGGGATCTGTTTCCCATTTTTCTAAGTCACCTGTATCTACCACATCAAGATGGGCTAATATTCCAAGAGTTTCTTTTCCTTCCCCCATTTCTATTATGAGCACATCATTGTTCTTTGTTGTCTTCGTGGTAAAGCCCTTTGCCTTTGCTAAATTATTGAGAGCTTTAAGGCATGCTATATTCTCTTCAAGGTTGTCTGTAGTGCTTTCATATTTTATCAGCAGGGAAAGATCTTTAAGCATCTCATCCTTTTTTGATTCTATAAACTTGTCAACTATTTGTTTCATCCTTATGCCTTTTCACAGTAATCCATTATTATTTCTGTGTAAATCCTCGCCGCTTCTGTAAGGTCCTTTACTTTTATGGACTCGTCTTTAGAGTGGGCAAGCCTTAAGTCTCCGGGCCCCATTATTATACATTTTGTATTTGTATATGCTGCTATGGTGCCGGCATCGCTCCATGCAGGAAATACTGTTTCTTCCGTGTTTTTATTTTTCCCGGTTAATGCTTCCTTAGCTGCTTTAACAATTGGATCATCTTTATCTGTAAAGAAAGGTTTATGGCTTAAAAGATTGTCCTCTGTAAACATATCAGATAGGTCAGCATTAAATCCAGGGACTTCAAGTTTTAAATCATTAATGATTTGATTCAGCTCTTCATATACCTGCTCTCTTGCTTCTATAGGTATCCATCTTCTGTCTATTTCTATAATGCATTCACCGGGGACGGTGCTGGGTTGATCTCCTCCTGTTATCTTCCCTATATTAATTGTGGGCTGTCCCAGGATTTCATGGTGTCTTTCTTTAAGCTTTGGTACATATTCATCATAGATTCTTTCTATGAATTTGGATGCCATCTCAATGGCATTTATTCCCTCATCCATTCTGCCGCCGTGAACCTTTTTCCCTGTCACCTTTACCTTTATCCATTCAAGTCCTTTATGGCCCACTGCAATTTTCATATCAGTAGGCTCCCCTATAATTGCGCCGTCTGTAAAGGGCCCGTTCTTAACCAGATGCTCAGCTCCTTTTCCTTTTTCTTCTTCATCTATAACGCCTGTGAAGAACACATCGCCTTTTAGTGATATGCCTGACCGCTTAAGGGCTATAAGGCTTAAAAGCATGGCGCTTACAGGGCCCTTCATGTCACAAGCTCCTCTGCCATAAAGCACCCCATCTTTTAAAACAGGTGTAAAAGGATTCTCCATATCGTAGGGTGGCACCGTGTCAAGGTGGCCTGAAAGCATAAGGCTCTTTCCTCCTCCTTCGCCTTTTAGGTATGCTGTTACGTTAAATCTGCCCTTTAGAACCTCTTTTAATTCTACAGGGATGTTCTCTTCTTTTAGGAGATTGTATATATATTCTGCCACTCTTTTTTCTTGGTTTTCAGTATGAGAGTAGCTTGGTATTCTTATTAAGTCTGAAGCAATTTTTACTACCTCTGTTTCTTTTATATCAATTATCATTTATGGTATTTCAGTCCCTTCTTTTACACGAAATGGCAGGCGCAGAAATGGCCTTTTGCCACTTCTCTTAACTGTGGTTCTTCTTTTAGACAAATTGGCTTTGCAATAGGACATCTAGATGCAAATTTACACCCTGTAACCTCCATAAGAGGATTTGGGGCTTCGCCGGGCAGCACATCTCTTTTTTCTTTTCTCTTTGCTCCCGGTATGGGCATTATGGCAGTCAGGGCTTTTGTATAGGGGTGAAGCCCCCTTTTTATTATGTCATCGGAAAGGCCTTCCTCCATTATTTTTCCAAGGTACATGATTGCAATTCTGTCAGATACCAGCCATGAAAGTGAAAGGTCATGGGTTATGAACAGGTAGGTGAGCTTTTCCTTTTCTCGTAAGTCCAGCATCAATTTTAAAATTCCTGTTCTTATGGATGCATCCAGCATGGATACAGGCTCATCAGCCACTATAAATTCAGGGTTCATAATAATGGCACCTGCTATTACTACTCTTTGTCTTTGGCCACCGCTTAATTCATGGGGATATCTGTAGGAGTAATCTTTTGGAGGGAAGAGCCCTGCCTGCACCAGCGCTTCGTTGACTCTCTCTGTTCTTTCCTTTTCAGTTTTTACAAGATGATTTACGTCAAGAGCTTCAGCTACTATATCCATAATAGTATCCCTTGGATTCATGGACTGATAGGGGTCCTGGTAAATCATTTGGGCTTTTCTTCTAAAGTCTTTAGCTTTGTGTTTATCAAGGTTATTGATGTCAGCACCTTTGTATAGCACTTTACCTGAGGTGGGCTTAACCAAACCTAAAAGAGCTTTGCCCGTTGTGGTTTTCCCGCAACCTGATTCTCCCACAAGGGAGTAGATCTCACCTTCCCTTATATTTAAGGAGATGCCGTCAATAGCTCTTAACAATTTCTTCCCTTTTCCAAGAACATCCTGGGAGAAGCTTTTCTTTACTTCAAAATGAACCTTCAGGTCCTTAACCTCAATGATGTTTTTATCCATTGAATATCTCCTTTGCTCTGTGGCAAAAAGAGCAATGGGAACTGCCAAGGGAAACTGCAGGCGGTTCCTTTACTTTACATATTTCTATTGCCATATGACAGCGGGGGTGGAAGCTGCAGCCTGTTGGAGGGTTGAACATATTTGGCGGTGTGCCCTTTATCTCATCGGGGATCTCCTTATCTTTACCTACATTTGGAAAACAGGCTATAAGTCTTTGTGTATAAGGATGGCTTGTATGTTTAAAAATATCATCTACAGTTCCTGATTCCACGACTTTACCTGCGTACATAACGGCTATTTTGTCACAGGTTTCAGACAGGATGGAAAGGTCATGGGTGATTAATATTAATCCCATGTTCAATTCTTTTCTTAACTTTTCAAGAAGGTTAAGTATTTGAGCCTGTACCATTACATCCAACGCTGTGGTAGGCTCATCACCTATAACAAGTTTGGGGTTTAATGCTAAAGCCATGGCTATCATGGCTCTTTGCTTCATGCCGCCGCTGAATTCGTGAGGATAGTTTTTTATCCTTTCCCTTGGCATTTCCACAAGCTCAAAGAGGTCTCCTGCTCTTTTTAATGCTTCCTCCTTCTTTATGTTTTCATGAAGCACAATGGCTTCTGCTATTTGATCTCCTACTCTCATTACAGGATTAAGTGCATTCATGGCCCCTTGAAATATGATGGATACTTCCTTCCACCTTTTTTCTCTCACCTTCTCATCTGAAAGCTTCACCACATCAATTCCTTCCAGGAAAATTTCACCGCCTTTAACTCTTCCCTCCTTTGGAAGAAGCTTTGCAATGGATAAAGCACAGGTGGTTTTCCCGCAGCCAGATTCTCCAACCAAACCTAAGGCTTCACCGTAGTTAAGTGAAAAGCTGGCATCGTCAACTGCTTTATACTCACCTTCCTGAGTGTCAAAGTATGTTCTTAAGTTTTTTACTTCAAGAAGCTCCATGGTTATCTCTTTCTAAGTTTCGGATTTAAGATTTCATCAAAAGCATAGCCTAAAAGTGTAAATGACAATACTACCAGCACCACGCATATGCCGGGAGGCAGATAGTACCAGTATGCCCCTGCACTTGTTGAGCCGCTTTCAAAAGCATAGTGAAGCATCATACCCCAGCTTGCTGTGGAAGGGTCCCCCAGACCTAAAAAGCTTAAGGTGGTTTCAGATACTATGGCAACAGCTGCCACTAAGACGGTGTTAGCAAAAACTAGTGGAAACACATTGGGCAGAATATGTCTTGCCATTATGTGACCGCTTCCTGCACCTAAGGATACTGCCCGTTCCACAAAAGGTCTTTCTCTTACAGACAATGTCTGGGACCTTACTACCCTTGCTGTACCTGCCCAGCCGGTAATACCTATAACAAATATTATGTTTAAAAGGCTTGTTCCTAAAATTGCGGCCAGTACCATCATCAGAGGAAGCCATGGAATTACAAGGAAGAAATCAGTAAATCTCATAAGAGCATTATCTATGCCTTTTCCAAAGTATCCTGAACAGATTCCTATAAGGGTGCCTATGCCCATGGATATAAATGTGGCCACTCCTCCAATAATGAGGGAGATTCTGGCGCCTGAAATCAGATTGGCTAAAACATCCCTTCCCATATCATCTGTGCCAAGAAGATGGGCCTTGGAGGGGGGATTTAAAATATCCTCCACCTCTCCAAAGTCCATTGTGGAGAAGGGAATGAGGATGGGGCCGAAGATGGCCACAAGTATGAAAAGAAGCAGAATTACGGCTCCTGTAAAAGCCATCTTGTTTCTGTATACTGCCTTTCCAAAGGCTTTCATTTTTCTTTTTCTCATGGTCCACTTCATTTTATTCACCCTAATTCTTAATTCTGGGGTCAATATAGGAGTAAGTTATATCTGCTAAAAAGTTTGCCAAAACTACTGATACTGTAACTAAAAGGAATATCCCTTGAAGCAAAGGATAATCTCTTGCTGAAAGGGCTTCATACATCAACCTTCCAAGGCCGGGCCAAGAAAATATGGTTTCAATCTGTATGGCGCCTGCCACTACGAAGCCTATGTTTATTGCGATTATTGTAATCATAGGTAAAAGAGCGTTAGGTAAGGCGTGCTTTAAGAGAACGTATCTTTCTTTAAAGCCTTTTGCCCTTGCAGTAGTGATATAGTCCTCCGACAAAACATCTATGAGCGTGTTTCTCATTGTAAGGGCGTATTCTCCTATCAGGACTAAAGCCATGGTTACAATAGGAAGTATGGAATGCCGCATAAGGTCATGAAGCATGGCGCCTGTTGTCTGAAAGGTCATGCCCGGTGTGAACATGCCGCTTGTGGGAAAGATCTTAAACCCTACACAGAACACAACAAGCATTATCATTCCAAGCCAGAATGTGGGCACGGAGTATGTTATGAGGGAAAAGCTTAAGGTCCCCACATCAAGCTTGGTTCCTCTCTTCCATGCCGCAACTATTCCGATTATTATTCCAACAAAAATTGCAAGAAGTTCTGCCACGCCTACTAAAAGCAGGGTGGGAAGTATTCTTGCAACAACGATTTTTGATACAGGAGCTTTATAGAGAAAGGAAACACCAAGATTGCCTTGAAACATGTGCTTAAAGTAGGTGAAGAACTGCACATACCATGGCTGATCAAGACCGTAAAATTGTTTTAGACCTTCCAGCATTTCCGTCGTTGCCCGGGGATTTCTCATCATCATGGCGAGCGGATCCCCAGGTAACACACGGAAGAGAAGAAAGTTGAAAACAAGCACTATCAATATGGTAATACAAGCATAGATAAGTTTCTTTAAAAGCTCACCTTTATGCATGGTATCCTTTTAGCCTCTTTTCCAATCCCCTGTTATAGCGGTTTAATGTTCATGTAATTGAGAGATGTCATATTAAAGAAGAACAATCCCTCGTCAGGTATCTGGTTGTAGCCTGTCCATCTGTCTGATCTTATGGCCTGAATGTTATTTGAATATACTAATATGATGTAGGGAGATTCGTCATAGACGATTCTTTGCATCTCAAAGACCATCTGCTGTCTCTCATTTTCATCCATGGCAGCCTGCTGCTCTATATATAATTTGTCATATCTGGCATTTGAGAAGAAGGGCTCATTGTTGCCGCCTATTTGGTCTGTGATGATTATGCCTAAAATTACGGTAGGATCAATGTCAGAACCCCATCCCCAGATGAACATATCATAGCTGCCTTCTATGATTCTGTCGTATAAGGCGCCGCTGTCCATGGTGATGTTTTTAACCTTAATGCCTATCTCTGCCAAATCCGATACTATAAGCTGTCCGCTTTTTACCTCTTCCACATTATCTGCAATGGTGATGAACTCAAATTCCAAAGGCTTGCCGTCTACTGTTTCTCTTACGCCGTCACCATTTCTGTCTATATAGCCGGCTGCCTCAAGAAGGGCTTTTCCTTTTTCAGGATCATAGTCTCTCATCTCTGCCCCTTGGGGCTCATAATGGTAAAAGTCACCGGGGTTAATCAAGGTTGTACCCTTTATTCCCTGGCCGCTATATGCCATATCCACAATTTTCTGTTTGTTGATGGCATAATCCATAGCCTGTCTTATGGTCTTGTCTCTTAAAAGTGGATTCCCTTTACTTTGAGGATCGGTCCAGCAGTTAATGCCTATTTGCATAAAGCCCAGCTCTGTGCCTGAAATAACATCTACATTACTGTCTTTTTGCAGCTGATCCAGTTGAGCGGGGTTTAAGTTGGTGGCACCATCCAGCTCTCCCAGCATCAATGCCTGTGCCATAGCGTCGATATTTTCATAATCTACAAAAACAAAAGCTTCTATTTCAGGAAGGTCCCCGAAATAATCTTCATTTCTTACAATCTTTACAAAATTATCTCCCTTGGAATCATACATGAAGGGGCCTGTTCCTATGGGCTCTTCATTTTCCCAGATTTCCAGGTCTTTCTCGGCTATTCCCTCGATTATATGCATAGGCAAAATCGGTGTAGTGTTCATCAACATGTTAGCCTTTGGAGTCTCTGTGGTTATTACCACAGTGTAATCATCAGGAGTATCGATATCAGTAATACCGTCTAAATAGGAGGAATACATATAGCCCAATCCTGTATCCATCATCAGTTCATAGGTATACTTAACATCTTTTGAGGTAAATGGTTCCCCGTCGTGCCACAGCACATCTTCTTCAAGATTAAAGGTCCAAACCAGTTCGTCCTCAGACAAACTCCAATCCTTTGCTAAGCAAGGTACGGTATCGTAATCCTCGTCGTATCTTACAAGCGGGTCATAAACCAGCAGGAAAAACTCATAGGTTACCTGCATGTAGGAAGACAGCGGATTCATGGTGTCGAAGGAAGTGCTGGAGCCAAGTCTGAAGGTGGAAACATCATCTCCTTGAGAGCCTCCGCACCCTGTTGGGACTATGGTGAGTGCCAATATCAGCATAGCCGCCAAAATTATTTTTACGCTTCTCTTCATTTTTTCCCTCCTATTTACTAAAAACACTAACTCCTTATTTCTTAAGCGTTCTTTAAACTACAGCGCCTTCAAGAACCTCAAAAGACTTGTTATCAGCATCTATCCTAACTCTTACTCCCAAGGGTAACGTTGCAAGGTCTTTCGTATGGCCTAGGGGTAATCCATATAGAACCGGAATATTTAAAGGCTTTAAGTAGTAGTCAAGGACATCTTCAACACAAGTGTCAGCACTGTAAGTTAATGAATTTACTCTTGGTACGCAGTTATAGCATTCTGCTACTACTACTCCTCTTAAGTTATCTAAACGTCCTGCATTTCTTAAGTGACACAGCATGTGATCGATTATCCAGGGCTCTGTATCTACTTCTTCTATTAAAAGAATTTTATCATCAGTGTCAATCGCAAAATCTGTGCCTAAAGTTCCGCAAATTAAAGTAAGGTTGCCTCCTGTCAGCCGGCCTTCCGCTACTCCTTCGCTGACTGAATGAATCCATTTTTTGCTGTCAGCCAAAGGGATCTCTCCTATGGGTTCAGGGTCCTGTAAAGCTTTGAAAAAATATTCCTTTGTGTACTTTGTAAGTTCTTCGCTGTTAAATCTTGACATGCCGGGACCATGGAAGGTCACCAGATCACAAAACTTATTAATGGCAAGATGCAGTGCTGTGATATCGCTGAAGCCTGTAAAAATCTTAGGATTCTTTCTTACGATGTCAAAATCAATATGTCTTATTATCTGAGCGGAGCCATAACCTCCTTGAGTTACGAATACAGCATCTATATCTTCTCTCTGAAACATTTCATGAAAATCGGCAGCTCTTTCTTCTTCGGATGCTGAAATAAGGCCTCTTTCCTTGTTTACATTTTCAGCTATTTCCACTTTATATCCCCAGCTTTCTATGGTTTCCTGGGCTCTTATAATTTCGCTTCTTTTTTCCGAAGGACTTGCGGGAGAAATAACTCCAATTGTTGCTCCTTCTTTTAAGCGTTTTGGCCGAATCATAGCCACCTCCTTTTGTTCATAATATGAACACGTATTCATATCCTGCACTTTCTATAATATATTACTTTTTAAATATTCAGTCAATAGCAGCTTATTTTCTTGACTGTTATTTTTAACTGCTCTAAAGTGTTTATATAAAGGAGGTCTGTCATATGGGAAAATTTGCAATGATAATTCACGTACCAAATGAAAGTGAAGACACTTATTCCAAAGTTTATTCAAACCATGATGCTCATGAACTTTATATAGGTGTTTCAGACAACGAAATGGCACTAGAGCTTCTAAAGAAGCTGTTTGATGATGGATACAATCATATAAATCTCTGCGGATACTTTGACGAGGAAACTTTAGACATTATGAGAAAAATGGCAAGTCCTGATGTAAAGATTCAAGGGGCGAAATATTTACCATCGGAGGAAAAGAAACTTAACCTCATTACTTCATTTAATGAGTATGGGTTTATAAGCTATGTGGAGGAAGTTACTGAGCCTGAGTATTTGGAGTTGTTAAGTGAAAATGGAAACACTTATGTTTCCTTCGTCAACTCGCTTGAAATGGCATGTGAGGAAGTAAAGAGATTTGAGGAAAAAGGTATATATCTTGTAGACCTTTGCGGCTGGTTTGATCTTTATAAAACTCAGGAGGTTATCGCTTGCGCAGGTTCAGCAATTCCTGTGGGCAGCTGCGGTCTATAGTTTTTTCCTGCTTTTAATATTTAATATTACTACGGAGCCTAAAACAAATAGTCCTCCCAGAGTTGCATTGAGAGAGATTCTGTCATTCATCAAAAGGATTCCTGCAATGTAGGCAAAGACAGGCTCTGTAGTATTACCTAAAGCAGTATCGCTTGCTCCAAGGGTTTTTACAGCCATGCAGAAAAGTAAAGGTGCTATAAATGCGGCACCTGCGCCAAGTATGAAGATGAGAATCCATTGATTGAAGTGAGACGGGAAATATGGTTGCGCCGAAATGGTACATCTTAATACATTTCCTAAGAAGATAACAAGGCTCATATATCCTGTTATAACTTCTGCGTCAACTTTTTCAAGTCGCAGGCTTCCCATGCCTATGGTTTGCATTGCGTAAAAGAATGCTCCCATAAGAGCAAAGAGTATTCCAAGGGTGGATAAATTTTCAACTCCCTCCTTGGGCCATACTACAAGCAAGAGTCCAAAGATGGCTAAGGTCATAGCTATGACCCTTCTTTTTTCTATTCCTACTCTTCCAATTAGGATTTCAACAAATATTACTATAACCACATATGTGAATTCTATTATGACTATAATTGCTCCGGGCAAATATTTGTAGCTTTCGTTAAGCACAGTTGTGCTTGTAAATAAAATAACACCCAGCATAATCATGTAGGCCCTTGTATTTTTGTCTGTTATGTAATTCTTTTTTGCTATAAATATGAATGCCCATATGAGAACGGAGGCGAGAAAATATCTTGAAGTAAGAACGGTCCCAGCTGAAAGACCGGTTAAAAATGCTCTCTGTGTTACAGAGGGAATAAGACCGTTTAAAAGGCTGGCTATCAAAATAAACATAAAGCCCTTTTGTCTTTTGCTCATTTTATATACACTCTCTCCAATCTCTGCCCAAAGCGGCAGACCACCTCATAGTTAATGGTGCCTGTAGCTTTTCCTATATCATTAGCTTCTATCTTTAAACCTGCTTCTTCCCCCATGATAACAGCAGTGTCACCCAGCTTAACATTTGATACATCTGTTACATCTATCATGCATTGATCCATGCAAATGTTTCCTACTATGGGAGCATAAACTCCGTTAATTATGACTTTTCCAATATTTGAGTAGTTCCTTGGCAACCCATCTGCATAGCCTAAAGAGAGGGTGGCAATTTTACTCTTTCTTTCTGTTACGAAAGTTCTGCCATAGCTAACATAAAATCCTTCACCCACATCCTTTAGGTATATGATTTTTGCCTTGACTGACATGACGGGTTTTAAGTCCCAGCCTTCTTTTTTCATCTGTTGGGAAGGCATCTGGCCGTATAACATAATGCCGGGTCTTACCATGTCGTAATATACTTCAGGTATCTCCATAACAGAAGCGCTGTTTGCCATGGTCTTTACAGGTAAATCTATTCCCCTTTTCACCAGAAGGTCATTGAATTTAATAAATGCATCCTTTTGTTTTATGGAGTATGCTTTGTCCTCCTCGTCGGCAGTAGCCATATGGGAGAAAAGTCCTTTAATTTTTATGTTTGAAAGCTTTGATATTTTTTCAAACTCAGACAAAGCCTTTTCCATATCCAAGGTTACAGGGTATCCTATTCTTCCCATGCCTGTGTCTATGGGTAAAAAGATTTCCCTCTCCTTTTCAGTTATTAGGCTTAGGGCTTTTGCATTTTCATAATCCCTTATTACGGGGGTTAAATTGTATTTACAGATTACATCCAAAAAATCTGAATCTGTGATTCCCAGAATAATTATTTCTTCCTTAATTCCTTTTTCCCTTAAGGTCACCCCTTCTTTAAGGGTGGCTACCCCAAAGGAAGTAATACCTTTTTCTATAAGAGTTTTTGCAACTTCATAAGATCCGTGGCCATATCCGTCTGCCTTGATTATCCCTACTATTGTTGTTCCTTGTTTCACCCTCTTTTTAATCTGATCTATATTGTGGGAAAGATTTTTTAAGTTTATTTCCGCATAGCAGGATCGCATCAAAGTATTATCCATTTACTCTTCCTCCATCATATGGTGCAGCTCTTGAAATTCTAAAAACCAGTCCTCCTGATCATCGTCTTTTTCATAAACAATGTCACCATTTAACATGGTCATTATGACTTTTGGATTATCAAGATTAGGCTCCTTATCAAAAATTGTAAAATCGGCTTTAGCTCCCTCTTCTACTATTAACGGTTCATCTGATATTAATAAGTAAGGCTCCCTTATTTTCTTATGAAGAAATTCCTCCATGGTCTTATATGCTTTAATATCTTCCCTCGGCATTATTACAATCTCATGAAGAGATGAGAGCTCCTCCTCTAAATCAGCTGTCAGTTTTAAGTCAGTCATTATAGTAAATCTGCTCTTCCTGAAGCCTTTGGACAAGGCTTTATCCATGGAGGTTATTGTTTCTTCCAAAAATTCATCGGTGTCTGCCTCCACGAAAATATTAAAGCCCCTTTCAGAAGTTGACAGTATCATGTCTTCCAACCTTTCTTTGGAAAGTCTGTAGTCCTCTTCCTCTGAAACATTTTCTCTTAAATGCAGTGTTGTGAAGTTTACAAGGCCCTCCATTTCGTTTGTAAGAGTCTTATTGTGTAAAAGCTTGTTCAAAAGACTTTTATTATTCACGTCCTTATCTACAAGCAGTGAACCGTAAAACCTTTGCTTAATAAAACCCTCCTGATAAAGAGTTACTAAAAGTTCGTTGAAGAGGCCGGAAAAATAGTCAGGGGTGTTTAAGTTTAAAACAGAGGTATAACCTCTTTTACAATATTCTTTGGAAGCTTTTAATACTTCTTCCAGGACTTTATCGTAATCCACAAGCCCTAATACATTTATTACATAAGGGAGTGTTATTTGTAATACACCCTCTTCTTCAGCCTGAGCTTTTGCAGTTTCCAAGCTTATGGTATTTAAAAGAACCTGGAAACCGCCTTCTGTTATTAAAAGTATAGGTTTATCCGGAGAAATCCCGTCCAGGATTTCCCGAAATTTTTCAGGTTCTGTGTTTTTAAGAAGGGATGCCTTAAGGCCATACCCTAAAAAGCCCTCCTTGTCCTCCAAATGTTTCTTAATTTCTGCAAGTATTTCATCCACTTCATTTTTATCCTGTAGAAAGGCCATGGAGCTTTTAAAAACATCCATTACCATATTTGAAGGGGCTTTGATCATCCCCGGTGTAAGAACCTTTCCTTCAAGGTCAATGGTTAGGGTGTCATCTGATAAAAACTCTTCCAAAAGCACCTGGCTGTCACCTACAGCCAGAACTTTATCATCTTTTATGCAAACACCGCTTGTAACAGGTTCTTCATTATCCAGTGTATATATTTTACCGTTAGCGAAAATGATATCTGCTGTTTCCCGCTTTTTAAATAATGAAAAGGCCATTTTTCATCCCCTTTAGTTTTTTTTGTAATTACAAGAGAAATTATACCATTTCAGTATGAGAGGTTACAAGGTATAGAGCAGTGTAAAACAAAGAAAAAACCTCGGGTTCCCGAGGCCCAAGGCTTTTCCTGAAAGTGTGTGTATCTTTATAAAAGAAGGAAAGTTTGTTTGTAAAGGTTCTCTTTACCAAATACAATCATAGCTTTCCTTTGTGATGATTTCGTGTAGATTTTGTGTGAGTTTCAAGCTTTTATCAATTGAATGTTTCTTCAGTGAAGGTGACGTAACTCCATTTAATTTTGTCCTCTGCTTTCACCTTATAGTCAGATGCCGACTCCATGATCACCTCATCATTTACCGTATAAACCCAACCTGAAGGGGCGATGAAGTCATTTTCGAAAATCCCGTTTATTCCCTGTACATAAGCAAAGGGTCCTTCTGCCATTACAACAGGTGTTTTTGTTGCATCCCCAAAGGATAAAAGAACTTCAAGAGGTGTGGTTTCCTGGTTTATGCTGTAAACCTTATAATCTACTATATTTTCCAATCCTGCTTCATCAGGGTATATAATGGTGAGCAGGTTCCATGTAGCTTCAGCCTTGTTGTCAAAAACTTCTCCGCTTTCCTGTTCCTCACCTCCACAGGCTATAGCCATAAAGGCCATCACCATAATCAATAGGATTGCTAATATTTTTTTTGGTGTTTTGCTAATCATAAATTTTCTCCTTAAATAAAAAATAGGTGTCACTTCACCTTTATTTTCAATAAGTATTTTACATTAACTAAACCCTTAAATCAACCCCGGGATCGTTTTACTTTGTTTTTCCGTTCTTAAGAAGTTCCTCCATATACTTATAGCCCTTATCATATGCTTCAAGATTTGGCCCTGCCAAAGACGCGGGAAAGCCGCTCATTATCTCTTCCTCCACCTTTGGGTAATGAAGCTTGGGCAAAAGTTTAGTAAGTGCACCTAACATAATCATGTTCACAACAAAAGGTTTTTCCATATCCTCAGCCATTTTAGTAGCGGGAATTTGAAAAAAACTTTCGTCTTCTGTTTTCACTAAAGTGCTGTTTACAAGAACCATAGCCTTCTTTTGAACCTTGTCCTTATACCTGTCAAAGCCCATCTGGTTAAAGGCAACAAATACATCGGCTCTGTCCACCTTCATATAGTCGATATTTTCATCAGATATTACCACCTCTGCTTTGCAGGCACCGCCTCTTGCTTCAGGGCCGTAGCTTTGTGTTTGAGAAATATTGTAGTCCTCACCTATTCCATAGGCCTTTGCCAAAAGCACGGAGGTTAAAATAACTCCTTGACCGCCTGAGCCTGAAAATCTCACATTAATCCTCATCTTCTATTATCTCTCCCCTTTCCACCAGGATTGCCCCATCAGGGCACATTCTTTCGCACATGGTACAGTAAGTACAGTTTTCAGGATTAACCACCTCCGGCATGTTGGTACCGTATTGGTTTCTGTTCTGAGATCTTACGAATATTTTTTTGGGACATACGGCATAGCATATGTCGCAGCCTTTGCAGCTGGTTTTATCGATTTTAATAATAGCCATTTAAAGAGTTTCCTTCTTTCTAAGCCTTTCAATATATTCTTCCTTGGTCTTTTCAGATTTTAATACTCCTAAGGACACTGTGCCTTCCTTTGCCATATCTCTGTATTTTCTTAAAATAGCAGCAGGCTCTTTTTCACCGTAAACATTTTTCCCGCCTTGAACAGGACATTGGGCCAACACCTCAATATAGGAAAAGCCTTTAGTCTCTATGCCTTCTTTTATGGATTTTTCAAGCTGTATGGGATGAGCTGTTGTCCATCTTGCAACATAAGATGCTCCAAGGGTATTTGCAAGGGCACATCCGTCAAGGGGATAGTCAATGGAGCCAAAGGGCGATGTTTTAGTTACTGCATTCATTGGAGTCGTAGGAGATTTCTGACCTCCTGTCATACCGTAAATATAGTTGTTAATCATTATTACAGTTATATCTATGTTTCTTCCCGCTGCATGGATGAAATGGTTTCCCCCAATGGCAAGACAGTCACCGTCACCTGTGAACACCATCACATTTTTATCAGGCTGTGCCAGTTTAAGACCTGTGGCAAAAGCCAAGGCCCTTCCGTGAATTGTATGCATCACATCCATATTTATGTAGCAGGGAATCCATGAGGAGCATCCGATTCCCGAAACCAAAGCAGTGTTTTCTCTAATGCCCAATTTATCTATGGCTCTTATGGCTGCCTGCTGCACAATACCGTTACCGCATCCGGGACAGAAGAGAGTGGGGAGAGCTTCTTTTCTGATGTATTCTTCAAAAAGGCTATTCATCTTCTTCTATCTCCTTCTTCACGCCTGTTTCTTTAATAATTCTGTTCAGAATCTCCTGAGGTGTGGGTAGCTCTCCTCCGCTTTTTGCCAATGAAATTACCTTAACCTTTTTTGCCACTCTTTCAATTTCTCTGCAGTATTTACCCATGTTCATTTCGGGAACGATTATGAGCTCCACTTTTTTTATAAGCTTCTTTAACTGTTCCTCAGGGAAAGGCCAGACTGTGTTGATTTTTATAAGGCCCACCTTAAGATGACCGTAATCTGTCTGCAGTGTTTGAGGCACTCCTTTGGTAATAACATCCCTTACTATCTTAAGCTTGGAAGTAATTCTGTCATCCTTAATTCCTCTTGCAAGCTTAACTGCGTTCAAGGATGTCCTTACAACCGAGCCATATGCAACGATTGCAATTTCCGCATCCTCCATAAAGTAGGTATCGATGCTTGCAATCTTATCGATATTTTTGGAAATTTTTTCATCCAGCTTGACGAGAAAGTCTCCCGACTTCTGAGGCAGATGACCTATTCTTCTTCCCATCTCGTCGTGAAGCTGGCCTTCAACCAAAGTGTTTGCTCCCTTATAAAAGTCGGTACAAGGAGATCCTGCAGAAACGGGTATTACTTCTTTTTCTTTTTCAATCTCTTTATCGACGGAGATTTTCTCTCTCATATGTCCTACTATTTCATCTCCCAAAAGAATTACAGGCGTCCTGTACTCTTCTGCCAGCTGAAAGGCTTTTTTTGTAAAATCATACATTTCCTGAACTGAAGAAGGAGCCAGTGCAATTATCTGATAGTCTCCGTGGCTTCCATATCTTGCCTGATAAATATCGTGCTGGGAAGACATGGTAGGTTGACCTGTGGAGGGACCTCCTCTTTGTATGTCTACAATAACTACAGGAGTCTCTGTAGATACAGCATAGCCTATAGCCTCCTGCATAAGAGTAAACCCGGGGCCTGATGTTGCTGTCATGGCTTTTCGCCCACCCCATCTTGCTCCTACTATTGCACAGGCTGAAGCTATTTCATCCTCCATCTGAATAAAAGTGCCCCCTGCTTTTCCCATTTCAAGGGCCAGGTATTCTATTACCTCTGTAGAAGGTGTAATGGGATAGCCGGCAAAAAAACGACACCCACCATGGATAGCTCCCTTGGCACAAGCCTCGTTTCCTTGTAAAACCATTTTTGTGGGCTCTTTATGCCCTTGGCTTTCTTTTGATATAAATTCTTTGTCCATAAAAGGAAAACCTTCTTTTTTCATTAACAAATTTGCTGTTAGCTTATATGGAGATTATATCATTGTATACAAAATATATCAATATTTTTACTTGAAATTTCAGTATTTTTTCCGAATCTCTATGTTTACTTGTATATTTGTATACAATTTTATTGCAGTAAATCGCAAACTTGTTAAAGTCTTACAAAAGGTGATTCTCTATTACCTGCACTTTGTAATTGAAATCTTCAATCATTAAACACTCCTCTGCCACGTCTATAAGCGCCTTCATGGGGCATAAGCCTATAAGCTCAGAGCCTATGACTAAAGCTCCTCTTTCCTTTGCCTTCTCTTTTACAATCTCTGTAACCTTGAACAAAGAAGTTACTGTGTAGTCAGTCATGTTAATTGAAACTTGGGCAATATTTCTTTCTTCAAGCATGATGCCTATGGCTTTAACCTTAGGAAGTCCCCCTGAAGATTCTCTTATTTCCTTTGCTATTTCATTTGCCATTTCAAGATTGTCAGTATTTAAATTCAAATTATAAGCTATGAGAGGAGGTCTTGCGCCTACTGCTATGACACCTGCAGTTTTATGAATGCCTGTTCCGAAATCAGGATGCCATTGGGGGTCCTTAACCTTTTCCCCCATTCCTTCAAACTGGCCTTTTCTTATGGCAGCAAGGTTAGTTCTGTGTTCAGCTGTTGCCGATTTCTCATAAAGAAAAACAGGCACACCTGCTTCCTCAAAAATTCTCTTTCCCACAGCTTTTGAAAGAGCGATGCAGTCTTCCTCCGATGCATCTTTAATGGGAACGAAAGGCATTACATCTACTGCTCCCATTCTGGGGTGCTCTCCCTCATGCTTTGTAAGATCGATTAATTCGGCAGCTTTCTTTACAAGTTTAACGCTTGCTTCTTCCACAGCTTCAGGACTTCCCATATAAGTAATCACTGTACGGTTGTGAGACGGATCGCTTGAGTAATCTAAAAGAGTTGCGCCTTTAGTATTTCTTATTTGATCAACGCAAGCCTCCACAACTTCCTTGTTTCTGCCTTCGCTTATGTTTGGAATGCTCTCAATAATTTTTGCCATTTATACTTCTCCTTTACAGATTGTTTTTTACTTCTTCGTAAATACTATTGGCTAAAGCTTCTGCTTCCTTGTAAATCTTTTCACCTTTATCCTTAAAGGATATCTCCATGTCAGGGTTTTTTATTCCCGGCAAATTTGTCAGCACATTCAGCCATGCTCCCTTTAACATTGCCAAAAACATCAAAGCTGAAACTCCAAGGTCAGATGCGCAGTTAGGATTTGATTTTCCCACTATAGTCTTTGCTATATTTAAACCGTCTATGGCAAGCTCCATCACCGAGAACGGGACTTTAGTTGCTAAAAGGACAGCCTCCTTTATAGCTTCCGCTCTTAAAGCTTTTTCTTCCTCTGTATCTTTTTTCATGGCATAAGCTTTCATTACTTCCTTATAGCTTTCAGTATCTTCCTCTATCTTTTTGGAAAGCTCCTTTAGAATAATGTCACCATCCCTTAAGGCTTCTTCGTTTACCTCCCAAAATTCCTTATACCTTTCCCTGCCTATGGTAAGATTTGCCACCATCATAACAAGAGCCATGCCTTGTGCCCCTGTAAAGGCAGAGGCCGAACCGCCGCCGGGTGCCGGTGCATCGCTTTTTAACAACTCCAAATATTCGTTAACTCTTAAATCCAGCATGTTATCCCCCTTTTGTTTTATACGAGCCTTCCTTTTTTAACTGTTCCTATACAAAGATTGCTGCCGAAGCGATAGCATAACATCTCCATATCCTGAGCGTTCCAAACGGCAAGGTCCAGATCCTTTCCCACCTCAAGTGAGCCGATTTTATCTCCCAAGTTTAAGGCATAGGCAGGATTTATGGTTACGGCTGTAAGTATTTCTTCCGGAGTCATTCTGTATCTTAAGTATCCAAGATTAATGGAAAGCTGCAGGTTTAATGAAGGGCTTGAGCCGGGATTGAAGTCGGTTGCTATTGCCACAGGAACTCCTTTCTCTATCATCTTTCTTGCAGGTGCAAAGCTTTTGTTCAGATAAAATGAAGTTGAAGGTAAAAGCATGGCTGTAACCCCTCCATCCTTTAAGGCTTCTATACCTTTATCTCCTATGGCTATAAGATGCTCTGCCGTTTTTGCTTTCATCCTTCCCGCTAAAATCGAGCCGCCTATTTCTTCTATTTCATCGGCATGGATTCTTAAATCAAAACCCATATCCTTTGCCATCCTTAAATATCTTTCCGCTTGCTCCACATTAAAGACGGAGTCCTCACAGAAAACGTCTACGAAAGAAGCCAGGTTTTTCTCCTTCACTTCTTCCAGCACAGATTTGCAAAGCTCATCTATATATAGATCTGCCTTTCCTTTATACTCTATAGGTATGGCATGAGCTCCCATGTAGGAAGAAACTATGGTCATGGGATGGCTTTCTGATAAAGCCTTTATAACCTCCAGGGTTTTAATCTCTGTGTCCCTGTCAAGACCGTATCCTGATTTTGCTTCCACGGTGGTGACTCCCAAAGCCATCATCTCATCCAGAAAGCCTTCTGATTTATCGTAAAGCTCCTCAAAGGTTGCTTCTCTTGTTTTTCTTACAGTGTCAAGAATTCCTCCGCCTTGTCTTAATATCTCAAGATAGTCTGCCCCCTTTAGCTTTAAAGGAATTTCATGCTGTCTAAATCCTCCAAAGACAAGATGGGTATGGGCATCTACAAGACCGGGCGTTACAAGATTCCCTTCCACATCAATTACAAAATCAAAGGAATCTTCTTTTTCCTTAAAGTCCTTTGCTTCGCAGATTTTCGTAATAATTCCATCTTCGGAAATTATTACAGCGTCCTTTAACTTCCTGTTTTCCCCCTGCTCTTTTCCTTTATGAGCATAGCTTCCCACAGGTGTTTGAAGAAGTCCTATGTTTTTAATTAAAAGTCTTTCCATCCCTTGCTCCTTCTTTTTCTAAAAGATTTCATCAATGGCTTTTTTAATTATTTCGTCTTTTACAAGGAAGGGAAGTGTAATGTGGCCTTCTTTGTGTTTCTTGTTATAGTCAATAGCCGTCTCTATGGCTCCTTCATTTCTAGCCCAGCTTCTTCTTGCAACTCCTCCAATTACATCCCACATCATTGCAGACTTAATTATCTCATCTATTCTTTCCGATCCGTCCAGCACCAGACCAAACCCTCCGTTTATGGATTTTCCTATTCCTACTCCGCCTCCGTTATGAAGAGCGCAAAGGCTCATGCCTCTTGCTGCGTTTCCTGCAAAGCATTGAGTTGCCATATCTGCCATAACGTTTGAGCCATCCTTAATATTTGCGGTTTCCCTAAAAGGAGAATCAGCTCCCGATACATCATGATGATCTCTTCCAAGCATTACAGGGCCGATCTTTCCTTCCCTTACCATCCTGTTAAACTCCAAAGCTATTCTCGTTCTTCCTTCATGGTCCTGATAAAGGATCCTTGCTTGTGTCCCTACAACCAGGTTGTTTTTCTTTGCGTCTTTAATCCACATATAGTTGTCCCTGTCCTGAAAACACTTATTAGGATCTATTAAGTCCATGGCGGCTTTGTCTGTTTTAACCAAGTCATCGGGCTTTCCGGAAAGACAAACCCATCTGAATGGTCCGTAGCCGTAATCAAAGAGCATAGGTCCCATAATATCTTCAACATATGAAGGCCAGATAAATCCGTCTTTTTCATCCCTTCCATTCTTTGAAACCTCTTTGACTCCTGCATCGTAAAGAGCTTTTAGAAATGAATTTCCGTAATCAAAGAAGTAGGTACCTTTTTCAGATAGTTTTTTAATGGCTTCAAAATGTCTCCTTAGGGATTTATCAACTTCCTTATTAAAGGCTTTTCTGTCGTTATGAAGAAGCTTTGTTCTTTCATCAAAGCATAAGCTTACAGGACAGTATCCTCCGTTATATACGTTGTGACATGATGTCTGATCCGACAAAAGTTCTATTTTGAAATCCTGCTTCACTGCCGCTTCAAGGAGGTCAACAATATTTCCGTGGTATGCTATGGAAATCGCTTCCTTCTTCTCCAGTTTTTCTGTGGCAGTTTTAAAGACTTCATCAAGATTATCGGTTACCATGTCTACCCAACCTTGATTCTTCCTAGTCATTATTCTTGAAAGATCAACCTCTGCGAAAATTCCTACGGCTCCTGAAATGGTAGCTGCTTTTGGCTGGGCTCCTGACATTCCGCCAAGGCCTGAGGATACGAAGGTATGGCCTTTAAGATCTTCATTGCACTTTACTCCCAGGTATTTTCTTCCTGCATTAAGGATGGTATTAAAGGTGCCGTGAACTATACCTTGAGGCCCTATGTACATCCAGCCTCCCGCTGTCATCTGTCCGTAATTTGCAACGCCCATTTCTTGAGCGACTTCCCAGTCCTCAATATTGTCGAACATTCCCACCATAAGGGCGTTTGTTATAATTACTCTCGGCGCTTCCTTATGTGAGGGAAACAATCCTAAAGGGTGACCGGACATCACTACAAGCGTCTGGTCCTGTGTCAGCGCTTCCAGATACTTCTTTAACAATCTGTACTGAAGCCAGTTTTGACAAGGCTGTCCCGTTTCGCCATAAGTTACAAGCTCATAAGGATACAGAGCTATTTCAAAGTCCAGATTGTTATCGATCATAACCTGAAAGGCTTTTCCTTCAACACAGTTTCCTTTATATTCTTCTATAGCCTTTCCTCTGATTCTCCCTTCCGGCCTGTACCTGTAAGCATAAATTCTGCCCCTCTCTTTAAGCTCCTTTAAAAACTCAGGAGCTAAGGTTTCATGATGCTTTTCAGGAACGTATCTAAGAGCATTTCTTAAAGCCGTCTCTGTCTGTTCCTTTGTTAATCTGAAACCTCTGTCGGGAGCTCTTCTTATTCCTTCCTGAAAATCAGGATAAGAAGGCAAGCTGTCATCCAAAGCTATGGTGACTGCTTTTTCTATATTTAAATTATCCATAAGGCACCTCCTGCTATTTTAACGGTCCTGTTACTTCTTCTGCCGCTTCTAAAATCTGGCCTTTTTTAATCATTTCATCAATTATTACCATAGGTGTATGCATCAGAACATCGTCTTCAACAGGCTCAACTCTTTCTCTGACTTTATCATATACTTTCTTAAGAGCAGGGGAAAGACCTGTTTCACCTCTTAGGTAAACTCCCTGACATGCAGAGAACAGTTCAATAGCTAAAACCTTCTGGGTATTATCAAGAATCATCTGTGCAGTTCTTGCAGCCGTAGTCCCCATGCTTACATGGTCCTCTTGATTTCCCGATGACGGAATGGAGTCCACAGATGCAGGATGAGCATATATTTTGTTTTCAGATACCATGGAGGCAGCTGAGTATTGGGCTATCATAAAGCCTGAACAAACACCGCTTTTTTTCGTTAAAAAGGGAGGCAAGCCTTCTGAAAGCTGTGGATTTATAAGGCGTTCAGCCCTTCTCTCCGATATATCGCCTAATTCCGATATGGCAATTTTAAGAAAGTCAAACGCCAGTGCCATAGGTTGGCCGTGAAAGTTTCCTCCTGAAATTACTTCTTCTTCCTCAGGGAAGATTATGGGGTTATCTGTAACTGCATTAATCTCCAAAGTCACCTTTTCAAAAACGTAGGATATGGCATCTTTGGTGGCGCCATGTACTTGCGGTGTACATCTTAATGAGTAGGGGTCCTGAAGTTTTTTTGGCTGAATGTCTTTGGCGTTTTCCGAACCTTTAAGAAGCTTTCTAATATTTTCGGCGGAGTCTATCTGACCTTGGTGGCCTCTCAGCTTTTGTACTTTATGATCAAAGGCCTTTGTTACAGTGTTTAAGGCTTCACCTGTCATGGCCATAACAATGTCTGCTGTCTTAGAAAGCTTAAGGGCATCATATAAAACATTTACTCCAATAGCAGTCATTATCTGTGTTCCGTTAATAAGGGCAAGCCCCTCCTTTGAGGAAAGCACTACAGGCTTTATCCCGGCTTTCTCCATAGCTTCTTTGCCTGTCATTATTTCACCTTTATACTCTGCCGTTCCTTCTCCTATTAAAACAAGCATAATATGGGCTAATGGAGCAAGATCCCCCGATGCTCCAAGAGACCCTTTCTCCGGTACTTGTGGGTGAACTCCTTTATTTACCATATCAACAAGGCTCAACAAAGTGTTGGGGCATATTCCGGAGTTTCCTCTTGACAGTGCATTTATTCTTAAAACCATGGCAGCTCTCACAACTTCTACAGGAAGAGGTCTTCCCATGGCGCAAGCATGGGACAGTATTAAGTTTCTTTGAAGGTTTTCTGTTTCGCTCTTCTCAATGACCACATCGGCCAGCTTTCCGAAGCCTGTAGTTAATCCGTAAATGACTGCGCCTTCTTCAACTTTTTTTTCAACAAAGTCTCTTGCCACCTTAACTTTTTTTAAAGCTTCAGGAACTATTTCAAGAGCAGCACCATGTCTTGCTACCTTTATAACTTCCTCGATGGTTAAGCTTTTTCCGTCAATTTTTACCACCATTTCTTTTCGTACCTCCTCATAAAGAGATTATTGTACCTTTTTGCTGTAACCGCTTTTGCCATATTATTATATCAAACCTTAACATTTTTTCCATTAAATTTATTATCTTTCAAAAAAATAATCCCTTATATTTCAACGGGTTTAGCCATTTATCACACTGTTGCTTTATACGGCTAAACTGTTTTTAAATACAAGGTTTTCCTCAGTTCTTGTTTTGCAAAACTGTTTTTACTTTCCAATAATAGTATTTTCTTGCGGAAAATACCTTTTATAGACACCTTTTGTGGTATTTTGGAGCCTCTTCACAATGCGTACCATGGTGGGGCTTTTTATTATAAAGAAAATGATAGGACAGCTTAATGATGACTTGATAACTATATAGCATGACTTTTTGTTTAGAAATGGTTCTTTTGTGTAGTTTGCCTTAGTTTATTTGGAAATAAAAAGAAGTCTGTTGCCTTTAAAGGTGGCTGCTATCCTTTCTTCCTGTAAAAGATAAGTAAGAAAGGACTTAATGGTGGTGGTTGTAAGCACATATTGAGTATGATTTATTTTACTGTCTGCCATATCAAAGACTTCCTTCACAAGGTCCTCTATGGATTTTTCCTCCTTCAGTAAAGAGAACACCAGTTCTATATCCTTAAGAAGGTTCTCTCTGTTAAAGATTATAAGATCTCCAATGTCCTTTGTGGCTTCTGCATGAGAGGGAACAAACCACTCTCCTTTCAGATTTTCCAGCTTCTCTAAAGTTTCGAGTTGAGCCTTAACATCGTACATAAAGGAGAAGGAATACTTTTCTGTCACTCTCTTTCCCATAAGACTGTCTGCAATGAACCATACATCATCAGGAGTTCTCACCCCTATTTGAGCAAAGTAATGGCCCGGAAGTCCCATATACTCAAATCCTTCAGGAAGCTTGGCTTCGCTTATATCCTTAGCCTTTGACGGCTTTGCCATAAGGAATTTATTCATTATTTCTTTGTAAGGGGATCCTCCATAAAGAAGAGCAGGCTCCAGGACAGGATTTCTAATAATGGATGCTTCCAAATCTGAGGAGTATATGAGGCAGCCTGTCTTTTCCTGAAGATAGCTGTTACCTCCGCAGTGGTCCGCATGACTGTGGGTGTTGATTATAACTTTAAGCTCTGCTTCTTTTTCCTTTATAAACCTTTCTATCTTCTTGGCAGCATCTTTATCTATGCCTGTATCTATGACATAGGCATCTTTTCCCTCTGATATATAAAGTCCCGTTTTAGCGGGACTTTCCATTAAATAAGTATTTTTATGGATGTTTATGAATTCATACATTATTTTTCCCCTGTTCCACGTGGAACATTTATCCTATTCCCTTTATAAGCTCTATTAGTCTTTCTCTTTCTTCTTCGGAAAAGTACTGGATTTCAATTTTCCCCTTTCCCTTTTTGTCCTTAATGGACACTTTAGTCCCCATAATATCCTTTAATTCAGCCTCCAGCCTTATAATGTCAGGAGATTTTTCCTTTTTACCGGTTGCTTTTTGAGGCTTTTTCAGTCTTTCTACGGCTTTTTCTGTTTCCCTTACGGACCAGCCATCCTTTACGGCCTTTCTTGAGAGAAGAAGCTGCTGTTTCTCATCAAGTCCCAATAATGCTTTCCCATGACCTTGTGAAAGAAGGCCCTCTCTAACATATTGTAGTACTTCCTCCTCCAACTTCAAGAGTCTTACCATATTTCCTATATATGGTCTGCTTTTCCCCAAAGTTTTTGAGATTTCTTCCTGGGTGAGCTTAAATTCCTTCATCATCCTGGAAATTGCTTCAGCTTCATCTATGGGGTTTAAGTCCTCCCTTTGTATGTTCTCAATTATGGAAAAAAGAACATTTTCTTCCTTTGTAAGCTCCTTTATGATGGCAGGAACGGTTTTTAGTCCTGCAAGCCTTGCAGCTCTCCATCTTCGTTCACCAGCAACCAGCTCATAATCCTCAGAGTTTTTACCTTTTTTAAGGACTAAAGGCTGAATCACGCCGTGTTGAAGGATGGAATTCCCAAGCTCCTCCAGTTTTTCCTGATCAAAGGTTTTTCTTGGTTGTGCAGAATTGGGCTTAATTGAGTTAATGTTGATTTCCACCACTCTGTTTAAGTCCTCATCGCCTTTTCCTATATATGCCTTGTCTTCGGAGAAGTTTATTTCCACATCATCAAATAGTGCTCCTAAGCCTCTTCCTAAACCGGTTTTTTTATTAGCCATTTAAAGCCTCCTGATTAAGAAACTCTTTTGCAAATTCCATATAAGCTTGAGCTCCTGCAGATCTAGGGTCGTAAAGGATAATTGGAAGTCCATAGCCGGGAGCTTCTGCCAGCCTTACATTCCTTGGGATAATTGTTTTATACACCTTTTCTTTAAAGTGCTTTTTTACTTCCTGTACAACTTGAGAGGATAAGTTGGTCCTTCCGTCAAACATGGAGAGAATAACTCCCTGTATTTCAAGACCCGGATTTAATGTTCTCTTCACCAGCTCTATGGTATTCATCAGCTGAGATACACCTTCCAATGCATAAAACTCACATTGAATAGGTATGAGAACGCTGTCCACTGCAGTCAAAGAGTTAATTGAAAGAAGTCCCAGGGAAGGCGGACAATCAATAAATAGAAAATCGTATTCCTTTTTTAGAACTTCAATAGCTTTTTTTAACCTTCTTTCTCTGCCTTCAAGCCTTACAAGCTCCACCTCTGCACCTGCCAGTTGAACGCTGGCAGGGATTATATCAAGATTTTTTACTCCTGTAGCCATAATGGTATCTCTTGGGTTTAAATCGATATCAACCAAAAGCTCATAGGTGGTGTTCCTTAAGCCTTTCTTTGATATACCCATGCCGCTGGTGGTGTTTCCTTGAGGATCGATGTCTACTATTAAAACCTTCTTTCCTTGAAACGCTAAACATGCGGCTAGGTTTATGTTGGTCGTGGTTTTTCCGACGCCACCTTTTTGGTTAAATATTGCAATTGCTTTGCCCAATATCCTTCACCTCCCAAGGTTGTTAGTTCATTATATATTATAATTATTTTTTTTACCACGAATGCTTCGGAATTGTTCCACGTGGAACAATATAATATTACCATATATTACCATATTATTTAATATCCTTCATTTGCCTTGGATATCTTTTATCTGTGTTGTGAAGCTTTACAATTTCTATAATCATGTGCTCCCTTATACCTTTATAGGAGTACATAATAATATTAACTATTTCACCGCCTAAGGCCTTAATGTGACCTTTGGCGTTTTCTATTTCTTCCTTTCCTTTTTGTCCTTTATAGGAAAAGAAGCTGCCCTCCTTTTTTAATAAAGGCAAGGCCAGCTCTGAAAGTATTTTTAAATCGGCTACAGCTCTGCTTACAACTTTATTATATTTTTCTCTATGGTCTTCTTCTCTTGATAATACTTCAGCTCTTTCGTTTATGAAATCAATATTTTTTAAATTCAGATCCTTTGATGCTGCATCTACCGCTCTCAACTTTTTACCCACTGAATCAAGGAGGGTGAAGGATACATGGCTGTTTAATATAGCAAGGGGAATTCCGGGAAACCCGCCGCCTGTGCCCAGATCTAAAACTCTATCATTGCTTTTAAAAACATTTTCATTTTTCATTATATAAAGTGAATCTATGTAATGCTTTAAGATGAATTCCTTTTCTTCTTTAATTGCCGTAAGATTTATTTTTTCATTTAAGGTTAATAGATTTTTCATATAAAGGTAATAAAGAGGAAGGAGCTCCAAGACTCTCTTCCTCTCAATAAGACATTCTTTCTCTAGAAATTCTTCAAGGTCCTTCATTTTATCCATTTATTCTCACAGGTAAAACAAGGTATTCATAATAATCATCTTTTTCTCTTTTTATGATCATGGGGCTTGTAGGTGTGTTAAATTCCATAATTAAATCTTCATCATCCACCGCTTTAAGAACATCTAAAATATATTTATGATTGAAGCCTATTTCCAGATCCTCTCCTATTTTTTCAATTTCAGTCTCTTCTCTTAAATGTCCTTCTTCTGATTTTGAAGTTATTACCAACAAGGTGTCACTTATTGTAAACTTAATTAAATTGTTTCTTCCTTCCCTGGAGAAGAGCGCCGCTCTTTCTATAGCTTCCTGGAGATTTCTTTTTGAAACCTTAATTTTAATTTTTATATCTTTTGGAAGAATATCCTTATACTTAATGAATTCTCCTTCCAGCAGTCTTAATACTACTTTTGTCTTATCAAAAGAAACTAAGGATTTCTTTGTATCTATATAAAATTTTACATCCTCCTTTGGATCCTCATCTGTTATAATCCTGCTCATCTCATCCATAAGCTTAGCAGGTATAATAATATTTTCTTCCTTTTCATTGGATATTTTTTCTCTTACCACTGCCATTCTAAAACCATCTAAGGCAATCATATTAAATGAATCTTTTTCCCTTTCAATTAATATACCTACGATTAAACCCTTCGTGTCCTCCAGGCTTGCTGCAAAGGAAGTTTTTCTCACCATATCTTTAAAAACATTTTTATCCATGGTGAAAAAGTTATTTTCATTTTCATGTTGAGTGATTTTAGGAAATTCATCACCGCTAAATGTTGTTATGTTGAATTCCGTTTTAGAGGTTTTAATAAGAAGTTGATTTAACTCTATTAGACTGAATTCCACCACTTCATCGGGTAATTTCCTTATTATGTCAATAAATAGTCTTGAGGGTACAACACAGGTGCCGTCTTCTAAGCCTTTAATTTCTATTTTCTTTTCTATACTTATATCAAGATCGGAAGCTGATAAAGTTAAAAAGTTGCCTTCAAGGTTTAATAAAATACCTTTAAGTATAGGAATAGTAGTTTTTTGAGTAACTGCCTTTGATACTGTTACTAAAGCTTTTTGAAGCTCAGACTGTTCGCATATAAATTTCATTTCTTTTCTCCTCACCTGATATTGTTATATTTTAAGTCTTAGTAGTCTTAGTAGTAGGGGCTGTTAATATGTTTATAACCTTAGAAAGTCTTTAAAATTCAAGGTTTAAAGAAGAAATAAACCTGTGGAAAAAAGATTAAAAACTCCTTAACAAAAAGGATAACTTCTACTGTTTTCCATTTATTAGATTTCTAAGCAAATAAACAATTTCTCTAAGCTGCTCATCGTCCGCCAGCTCTTTTTGTATTTTATCACAAGCATATAAAACGGTGGTGTGATCTCTGTTGCCAAAAGCCTCACCTATTTTAGGAAGAGACAAATCTGTCATCTCTCTGGTTAAAAACATGGATATTTGCCTAGGGAAGGCTATGGACCTGTTTCTTTTTGAAGATTCCAGATCTCCGGGCTTCAAAGAGTAGTATTTACAAACTGTCTTCTTAATAGTATCAGGCGTTATATTAAAGTCTGAAGAAAGCAATATGTCCTTTAAAACTTCCCTTGCCAGCTTTCTTGATACAGGCTCGTTCATAAGGTTTGAAAAAGTTATGATCCTGGTAAAGGCACCTTCAAGCTCCCTTATGTTAAACTTAACCTTTTCACATATAAGTTCAATTACATCAAGAAGATCCTCCTCTATAAAAAGACCTTCCAATTCCGCTTTTTTCCTTAATATGGCAACCCTGGTTTCAAAATCAGGAGGGCTTATATCAGCCACTATATTCCATTGAAAACGGCCTCTTAAGCGTTCATCAAAGTTTACAAGCTTGTTGGGAGGCCTGTCGGAAGATATAATTATCTGCTTATTTGCCTGATAAAGGGATTCAAAGGTATAGAAAAACTCCTCCTGAGTACCTTCCTTGCCTTCAAGAAACTGTATATCGTCTATTAACAATATATCTATTTTTCTGTATTTGTTTCTGAATTCACCGGTCTTCTTTTCGCTTATAGATTTAATCATCTCGTTTGTAAACATCTCTGCTGAAACGTAAAGAGACTTAAGCTTTGGAGAATTCTTAAGAACATGATGACCAATTGCATGCATCAGGTGAGTTTTGCCCAAACCTGAGGGACCATATAGAAAAAGGGGATTGTAATCGTTTGAAGGCATTGTAGCAACGGCAAGGGCGGCGGCGTGGGCATATCTTGAGTTGTTTCCCACAACGAAGGATGAAAAGGTATATCTGGGATTAAAATAAAATTCTCCGTCAAACTCTTCATTGAAATTGCCGTAACTTACATTGCTGCCGCTTTTTCCCTTGAAAAACTCAAAAACAACCTTATAATCCTGTTTGAAAACTTCGGCTATAGTGTTTTGAAGAAGGGGCATATAACGGCTTTGCAATATGTTTTGGTTCATACTGGCATAAGGATCAATATAAATCTTCAAGTTTTGTTCATCAACTCTTAGGGGAGTTAGCGGAGCAAACCAAGTTTCATAGCTTATATCCTGCAAATTGTCCTTTAAAATTTTCTGGACGCCTGTCCATTTTTCATTCAAGTCTTTCATGGTATTCCTTTTAGAAAATTAAGTTGTGTAAATATATGATATACAAAAGTTATCCACAGGGCAAGTAGTAAATTGCAACATAAGAAAAGAAAATTTTCGCTGTTTTATCCACTACTTGTGGATATAATTGTTAGTAATTCAGAGACAAATAACTACATATAGATTTAGTACTTTTAAAGAGACTCGAAAGCCTTAAAACGCGGGGAAAAACCGTTGACAGAAATATCCACCGCCTATATAATTATATGGCGTCTTAAGCAGTTGGAATTTAGACTAAGCTGACAGCCCTTTCAATTAGAGAAAGGAAAAGGAAAAAAGGAGGTAGGCAGGAAGATGAAAAGAACTTTTCAGCCAAAGGTGAGACACAGAAAAAAAGAACATGGCTTTAGAAAAAGAATGAGCACGAAAAACGGTAGAAGTGTTTTGAAGAGAAGAAGATTAAGGGGAAGAAAAACCTTATCAGCATAGAGACCGCTACTGGCGGCCTTTTTGTTTTAGGAGCAGGCTAATGCTAAAAAAGGAAGTGTTGAGAAGAGATAAGGATTTTTCTTCTGTTTATAAAAAGGGAAAATCCGTTGCGGAAAAATATGTTGTTTTATATTACCTTGAAAATAATCTTCCTTATAAAAGACAGGCATTTTTAGCAAGCAAAAAAGTTGGAAAGAGCGTTGAAAGAAACAGGGCCAGAAGGCTTATGAAGGAAAGCTTCAGAGAACTTACACCTTTCATAAAAGAAGGAAAAGACTTAATCTTTATAGCGAGAAAAAGTATTCTTGAAAGAAAGTGTAAGGAGGTACACTCTTCTATGAAGAGAGCCCTTGAAAGAGCCGGCCTTTTGAAAGAGATAGAAGTAAAATGAAATATGTCTTTGTTTTTTTTATAAAAGCATACCAGAAGCTTATATCACCCTTGTTTCCAAGAACCTGCAGATTCTATCCCACTTGTTCCTCCTATTACATTCAGGCATTAATGAAGTACGGTTTCTTTAAAGGCAATTATCTGGGAATTAAAAGGATACTGAGGTGCCACCCATGGAATGATGGTGGGTACGATCCGTTACCTTAAGGAGGACATTAATGTATTACAGAATAATGGGAGTAGTGGCAGGACCTTTAGGATGGCTTTTAAGCTTCCTTTATGACTTCATTCAAAACTACGGAATTACTTTAATACTGTTTACTCTTGTTGTTAGGCTCTGTCTTTATCCGCTTTACGCAAAGCAGATTAAATCTACAGCAGGCATGGCAGCTATTCAGCCTAAAATGAAAGAGATTCAAAACAGATACGCCCATGACAAAGAAATGCTTAACATGAAAATGATGGAGCTATATAAGGAAGAAAAATTTAATCCCATGGGAGGGTGTCTTCCCATGCTTATTCAGATGCCAATAATCTTTGGCCTTTTTGCGCTTTTGAGAAATCCTCTTATGTATATGAAGGACCCTCAGATGATTGTGGCAGTTCACGAGGCGTTTTTGTGGGTATCGGATTTAGCGCAACCTGACAAGTGGGTTTTGCCTGTGGCAGCGGGGTTAACAACTTTCATTTCATTTCAGCAAACTCAGGCCCAGCAGTCTCCTGACGGTCAAGGACAGATGGCCACCATGATGAAGGCTATGAAATACTTTTTCCCCGTCATGATCGTGTGGATGGGAAGAACATTTCCGTCGGGGCTTACCTTGTACTGGTTCATAGGTACAGGTGTGCAGATTCTCTTTAATTTAAGACTTAATAAATTAAGAGCGAGAATGAAAGCAGAAGCTGAGCTTAAACAGCAGAGAAAGTTATAGATTAAGGAATCAAAGTAAAATAGATTAAGGCACCAAAGGGAAATAGGTTAAGGAACTATAGGAAAAGAGGGAAAAATGAATTATTCGGAAAAATGGGGAAGCAGCGTAGAGGAAGCTGTAAAGCTGGCTTTGTCAGATCTGAAGGTTTCAATAGATGAGGTAGATGTTACAGTTTTAGAGGAGCCTACAAAAGGGTTTTTTGGAATCGGGAACAAACTGGCGAAGGTAAGAGTTGAAATAAAGAAAAAGGAGGAAAAGGAAAAACCTCCTTTAGAGAAGATAGATGCAGCAGAATATACAGAATACAAAGCTGATAAAGAAGAGAAAAAGGAAATAAAAAAAGAAGAGAGCGTAGAAGAAGAAAAGGTTCTTGATAAAAGCCATAAGAAGGAAGAAAGAATATTAGGCTTAGACGAAAGGCCTGAAAATCTTGTGGCACTAACAGACCATCCCGGCTTAAGATTTCTAAGGGATACCATAGAGAATATGGGGCTTAAGGTAGAAGCAAATGCCAAAGGAAACGAGGAGTTTGTTTTCATTGAGCTGACAGGAGAAGATACGGGAACCATGATAGGCAAGAGGGGACAGACACTTGATGCTATTCAATATTTAACCAGCCTTGTGGTAAACAAGGGTAAAGAAAAGTATGTAAAGGTTGTGGTGGATGCTGAGAACTATAGAGCAAAGAGGGAAAGAACCTTGAGCCAGCTTGCCAACCGCCTTGCAGACAAGGCTGCAAAAAGTAAGAGGTCGGTGAAGCTTGAGCCTATGAATCCTTATGAAAGAAAGGTTATTCATTCAAGCTTGCAGAATCATCCTAAGGTCACCACAAGAAGCGAAGGTGAAGAACCGTACAGAAGGGTTATCATTGAACTGAAAAAATAGATATACTCATGATTGATAGCTCGCAAAATATTTTTGCGGGCTTGTTTTTTAAAGGAAGAAAATGAAGGAAAACACTATTGTGGCAATAGCAACTCCCAGAGGAGAGGCAGGAATAGGAGTTATAAGAATATCGGGGCCTGATGCAAAGAGCCTTCTTCAAAGTGTTTTTGAACCAAAAAACAAAAAGGAAGTGGAGAACAGAAGGTTTACTTACGGTTACATAAAAGACGGTGACAGCCTTATAGATGAGGTGATGGCTGTTTTCATGAAGGGACCGAACACATATACGAGAGAAGATGTCTGTGAAATACAAGCCCATAGCTCCCACGTTACTCTTAAGAAAATAATCAGTCTGTTAATTGAAAAAGGCGGGAGCCTGGCAGAGCCCGGTGAGTTTACGAAAAGGGCATTTCTTAAGGGGAGGCTGGACCTTCCTCAGGCGGAAGCTTTGATGGATTTAATATCATCTAAAACAGAGCTGGCACATAAACAGGCTTTAAAGCAGCTTGGAGGCTTTACCTCCCATAAGCTTAATGAGGCTTTGGAAAGCTTAAAGGAAGTCCTTGTACAGATTGCAGTTTTAATAGAGTATCCTGAAGAGGATTTGGAAGACATTAATAAGGAGGAATTAAAAGAAAAAATTTCTCTCATTAAAGAAGAAATAAAGGACCTTATAGACACCTTTAGCAGCGGAAGAATTTTAAGGGAGGGATTAAGGGTCTCTATTTTGGGGAAACCCAATGTGGGCAAATCATCTTTGTTGAATGCTCTTTTAAAGGAAGAAAGGGCAATTGTAACTGAAACTCCCGGAACTACAAGAGATACGATTGAAGAGCTTTTAGATATAGAGGGGATTCCTGTAAGGATTATGGATACGGCAGGTATAAGAGAAACAAAGGACCCTGTGGAAAAGGAAGGTGTAAAAAGGGCCAAGGAGAAAATTCAGGAGTCGGATCTTGTTGTTCTCCTTCTTGACGGAAGCGTAGAAATAGAAAAGGAAGACAGAGAGATTTCAGAGCTTATTAAAGATAAAAAGTCCATTATTTTACTAAACAAAAGAGATCTGGGAAAAGCAGTTAACATAGAGGAAGCAAAACTGTTGTTTCCTGATTCACCTGTTATAGAGACAAGCATTACAGAGAGCATGGGCCTTAAGGAGCTTTTAGAGGAAATAGGTCTTATGGTTGAAAGGGAAGATGCGGAAAGTCTGGAGAAGGCAGTCATAACCAACATCAGGCATTACGAACTGTTAAAGAAGGCCATGGACAGCCTTGAGGACAGCCTTAAAGCAATAAAGGATAATCAGCCCCTTGATATTGTGGAGATAGATATTAAGGAAGGATTTTTAAGGATAGGAGAAATATTGGGAAGGACTGTGAAGGAAGATATATTAAAAGAAATTTTTGAAAGGTTCTGCCTTGGGAAGTAGTATGAGAAAATATGAAATGGGAGACTACGATGTGGTAGTTATAGGGGCAGGTCATGCAGGTTGTGAAGCAGCCCTTGCCTGCGCTCGCCTTGGAAAGAAAACCTTAATATTTTCTTCTCACCTTGAAGCAGTGGCCATGCTTTCCTGCAACCCTTCCATAGGTGGCACAGGAAAAGGCCACCTTGTGAGAGAGATAGATGCACTGGGAGGAGAGATGGGCATTGTTACGGATAAGACCTTAATTCAGTCAAAGATGTTGAACACGGCAAAGGGTCCTGCCGTTCACTCCTTAAGAGCACAAGCCGATAAAAATGATTACCATTTAACCATGAAGAAAACCTTGGAGAACCAGGAGAACCTTTGGTTAAAGCAAGGTGAAGCAGTGGACATAATAGTGGAAGATAATAAGGTTAAGGGTGTAGTCTTAAAGACGGGGGCTGTGTATAAAGCAAAAGCGGTGATTATTGCCACGGGTACATTTTTAAGAGGCAGAATTTTTATTGGGGACAGAGTTTTTGAAGCGGGGCCTAACGGCCTTTCATCAACGGTGGAGTTGTCAGATAATCTAAAGAAAAAAGGAATGAAGCTTCAAAGGTTTAAGACGGGAACTCCCGCAAGAGCTTTAGGAAAAAGCCTTGATTATAATAAGATGGAGGAGCAAAAAGGAGATTCTGATATAGTCCCTTTCAGCTTTATGACAGATAAGATTGAAAGAGATCAGGTTTCCTGCTGGCTGTCCTATACAAATGAAAGAACCCATGAAATCATAAGAAATAATTTTGAAAAGTCGGCCCTCTTTGGAGGGCAGATTGAAGGAGTGGGTACAAGGTACTGTCCTTCCATTGAAGACAAGGTAAAGAGATTTGCTGACAAGGAAAGGCATCAGCTTTTTATTGAGCCGGAAGGCCTATATACGGATGAAGTATATATTCAAGGTATGTCCACAAGCCTTCCTGAAGACGTGCAGCAGGAGTTTTATAAAACCATAGATGGGCTTGAAAATCTTGAAATAGTAAGGCCCGCTTATGCCATAGAGTATGACTGTATAGATGCGGGTTACTTAAATTTAAACCTGGAATATAAGGAGATTGAAAACCTGTTTTGTGCCGGTCAATTTAACGGAAGCTCAGGCTATGAAGAAGCGGCAGCTCAAGGCTTAATGGCGGGGATAAATGCATCACTTAAGCTTGATGGGAAAGAGCCTTTTATTCTTGACAGAAGCGAAGGCTATATAGGCGTGTTAATAGACGACCTTGTTACAAAAGGTTCCTTGGAGCCTTACAGGATTATGACATCAAGAGTAGAATACAGACTCTTATTAAGACAGGATAACGCAGACCTGCGCTTGACTGAAAAGGGACATGAAATAGGCTTGGTAACGGAAGAAAGATATGAAAGGTTTAAGAAAAAGAAGGAAGCAGTTTTAAGAGAAACGGACAGGCTTTTAAAAACAACGGTGGGGCCCGGGGAAATAAATCCTGTACTTATGGACAAAGACAGCTCCAAGGTTATTAACAGGATTTCTTTGGCAGAACTTTTAAAAAGGCCGGAAATCTCCTATGATTATTTAATAGGCTATTATCCTCCAAAGGAGCCTTTAACAAGAGATGAGAAGGACACGGTGGAGGTAAACATAAAGTATGAAGGCTATATTCAAAAACAGCAAAGCCAGATTGAACGGTTTAAAAAACTGGAGGGAATAAGCCTCTCTGAGGAAATACCCTATGAGGAGATAAAGGGCATTAGAATAGAAGCAAGACAAAAGCTTAATAAGGTTAAGCCTTTATCCATAGGTCAGGCTTCAAGGATTTCAGGAGTGTCTCCTGCTGATATAAACGTGCTTTTAGTTTATCTTGAAAAACGAAAAAGAGAAAAGAATAGATGAAGGTATGGTCTAAATGGAAATAGCAAAGCTTAACTTTAAGGATTTTAGAAATTACAGAAACCTGACTTTGGAGCTTAATCCAAAAGTTAATATATTTATTGGAGATAACGCTCAAGGGAAAACCAATCTTCTGGAAGGGATTTACTTGTCCTCCCTTGGAAAATCCTTCAGGACCTCAAAGGACACCGAGATGATAAGGTTTGAAGCACCCTTCTTTAGAGTGGAGGTAACTGCTTTAAAAGACGGTGAAAGGCTTACTGTTGAGATTGCCCTTTCAGAGGATCAGAAGGCCATTAAGATAGACGGAGTAAAGGCTTTAAAAAGCTCCGAGCTTTTGCAACACATTTATACAGTAATCTTTTCTCCTGAGGATTTAAAAATAGTAAAGGATGAGCCTGAGAAAAGGAGAAGATTTATAGATAGAGAGATAAGCCTTTTAAAGCCTTCATACCTTAGAAATTTAGCCAGCTATAAAAAAGCTTTGGCCCAAAGAAATGCACTTTTAAAGGAGAAAAAGGTAAAGGATGATGCTTTGGAGGTCTGGGATAAAAGCCTTTCAAATTATGCAGAGCCTATAATAACGGATAGGGAAGAATATGTAAAGAAGCTGGAGGAGATAAGCAGGAAGATTCACTATGATTTATCGGAAGGAAAAGAGGATTTAAGAATTATCTATGAAAGAGGCATGGAAGGGAATCTTTATGAAGCCTTGAAGCATTCTATAAGAATTGACAGGTTAAGGGGGACTACCACAAAGGGCCCTCACAGAGATGATTTAAAGCTTTTAGTTAACGGGAAGGACTTAAGGAGCTTCGGCTCTCAAGGTCAGCAAAGGACTGCGGCATTAGCATTGAAGCTTTCCGAGCTTAAATTAATAAAGGAAGAGACTAAGGAGGAAGGCATCCTGTTGCTTGACGATGTGCTAAGCGAGCTTGATTCCAGAAGGCAGAAGTATTTGATTAACACCTTAAAGGATGTTCAGGTATTTATTACATCTGCTGAGCTTTCAGAGGAGCTTAAAAGTATGCTTTCTAAAGGAAATGTGTATAAGGTTACTCAAGGGGAGGTTGTTTTACAAAATGATTAAGAAAAGAATTGGAATTACTTTGTTTTTAGGGCTCCTTTTGGTGATGGCTGTAGCCTTTTCAGGCTGCGGCGGCAACACCGTGGAAAATGGGGAAGATGAGGTTGTGTACAAGTATGAAGGGATTCTCAACGGTGTTTTGGATATAGAGCATAACCCTGTGTATATTTCCTTTGAAACTTCCTATATGGATGAAAACGTACATGTGGACCTTTACATTAAAGATAATAATGTGAGAATTGATACGAAAGACAAAGAGGCAGGCATAGTAAGCCTCATAACAAACGAGGATGGGAACTTTGTAGTGTATAAAGACCATGGGTTATATGTGAAAACCTCGGAAAAAGCAGAAGCAGAGAATTTTTTCTCCTTCATAAAAAAGGATCTGGATAACTACGAAATAAGTGTGTCTTTAGAAGAGATGATGGGAGAAATGCTGGAAGCAGAAACCTTGAAGGGAGAAGAGGAAGAGATAACCTTCTACTTTTTGGGGGATATTTGGGTTGCATTGTCCATAAATGACAAGGATTCCCAGACCTTGATGAATATAATAAGCGTAGGAAATGATGTGGAGGATGATATATTTTTAGTAGATGAAAGCTTCAAGGATATGACAGGAGCTTTTTAAAATAATATATCGAAATGTAGGGGTTTTTGTAAAAAAAACAGAAAGGCGAGAAAACTCGCCTTTTCTATTGACATATATCTTGAAATATTAGAGGTGTTTTACCATAAAAAGAGCCGATTTAAGACAAGAAACAACAGGATATCGGTATCATCGTCATTTTAAGATAATATGTTGTAAAATGTAGGGTTTTAAGGTACAATATGTAGTGTATGTCAGAAGGACATATAAGCAACCCTTAAGGAGAAAAATATGACACCGAATATTGAACAACAGCTATATACGGCTGAGCAGATCCAGGTTCTTGAGGGCCTGGAACCTGTAAGAAAAAGGCCGGGAATGTATATAGGCTCAACAGGGCCAAGAGGATTACATCATCTGGTATATGAAATAGTAGACAACTCTGTGGACGAAGCCCTTGCAGGGTACTGTTCCCACATATCCATAATTATTCAGGCCGATAACTCCATAAGGGTGGAGGACGACGGAAGAGGAATGCCTGTTGACCTTCACAGCAAGCTTAAGCTTCCTGCAGTAGAGGTTATTCACACCGTTCTTCATGCGGGAGGAAAGTTTGGAGGCTCAGGCTATAAGGTTTCCGGAGGCCTCCATGGCGTAGGAGCTTCTGTAGTAAACGCTCTTTCCTCAAAAATGGTGGTTGAGATAAAAAGAGACGGAAAGGAATATTCTCAAACCTACAGCAGGGGAAAGGCAATAACGGCCCTTGAAGAAATAGGGGAGACCGAAAAAACTGGGTCCACCACCACGTTTTGGCCTGATCCTGAAATTTTTGATGAGGTGGATTATGACTTTTATACCCTGGAGCATAGATTAAGAGAGATGGCCTTTTTAAACAGGGGAGTGAAAATTACCCTTGAGGATAAAAGAGAGGACAGAAAGAAAAAAGAAGTCTTTCATTATGAAGGCGGAATCAGGGAATTTGTAAAGCATCAAAATCAGAACAAGCAGGTTATCCACAATGACATAATCTACTTCGAGGTATCGAAAAATGAGATGGAAGTGGAAATAGCCATGCAGTATACAGACAGATATAACGAACTGATACTTTGTTATGCAAATAATATTAATACTACTGAAGGGGGCACCCATCTTATAGGTTTTAAATCGGCTCTCACAAGAGTGTTTAACGACTATGCAAGGAAAAACAAGTTTTTAAAGGATAACGATGATCCTCTTACAGGAGAAGATGTGAGAGAAGGTTTAACTGCAATCGTTTCCGTTAAGCTCTTGTCACCTCAGTTTGAAGGCCAGACCAAGAGCAAGCTGGGGAACTCCGAGATCAGAGGTTTTGTTGAAACCAACACCAACGAACACCTGACGGCATTTTTGGAGGAAAACCCGCAGCAGGCAAGAATCATATTGGACAAATGCTTAAGAGCGGCAAGAGCAAGAGAAGCTGCCAGAAAAGCAAGAGAGCTTACGAGAAGAAAGGGAGTTCTGGACGACAATTCCCTTCCTGGGAAGTTGGCTGATTGTCAGGAAAGAGATCCTGCAAGATCTGAAATATTTCTTGTGGAGGGAGACTCTGCAGGAGGCAGCGCAAAGCAGGGCAGGGACAGGGCCAGACAGGCCATTTTGCCTTTAAGGGGAAAGATTTTAAATGTGGAAAAGGCAAGGCTCGATAAAATTCTAAACTCGGAAGAGATTAAGAATATGATTACAGCTTTTGGCTGCGGCATAGGCTCAGACTTTGATCTTGAAAAATTAAGATACCATAAAATCATAATTATGACAGATGCTGACGTGGACGGCGCTCACATAAGAACACTGCTTCTTACCTTCTTCTATAGATATATGACGCCGCTCATAGAGGAAGGTCATGTATATGCGGCACTTCCTCCTCTTTATCAGGTGAAGAGAGGTAAAGAGATCATATATACATACAGCGAAAGAGAGCAGGACAAGCTAATGGAAAAGATGGGGGAAACTCCGGGGAAAATTGATATACAAAGGTACAAGGGGCTTGGAGAGATGGACTTTCATCAACTGTGGGAAACTACCATGGATTATGAAAAGAGAACCTTAAAACAAATCACTTTAGAGGATGTGGCGGCGGCAGACGAAGTGTTTACAACTCTTATGGGCGATAAGGTAGCTCCCAGGAAAAAATTTATTGAAGATAATGCAAGATATGCAAACCTTGACATTTAAGGAGGAGGCTTAATGGCTAATTTAATGGATGACATAGATAAGGGAAGAATCATTCAAAGTGAAATTCACAATGAAATGAAGGAGTCCTATATAGACTACGCCATGAGCGTAATAGTAGGAAGAGCCCTTCCTGATGTAAGAGACGGACTGAAGCCTGTTCACAGAAGAATTTTATATGGAATGAATGAGCTTTCTGTAACTCCCGACAAGCCTCATAAAAAATCAGCCCGTATAGTGGGTGAAGTTATGGGTAAGTTTCACCCTCACGGCGACAGCTCTATTTACGATGCTATGGTTAGAATGGCTCAGGATTTTTCCATAAGATATATGCTGGTGGACGGTCATGGAAACTTCGGCTCCGTTGATGGGGACGGAGCAGCGGCCATGCGTTATACGGAAGCCAGAATGACGCCTCTTGCTCTTCAAATGTTGAGGGATATAGATAAAAATACTGTAGATTTCATGGCTAACTTTGACGGAGAAGAACAGGAGCCTACAGTGCTTCCCGCAAGATTCCCAAACCTTTTGGTTAACGGCTCAAACGGTATTGCTGTTGGCATGGCTACATCCATACCTCCACACAACCTGTCGGAAGTAATAGATGCAACTGTTAAGCTTATTGATAAACCTGATGCTTCCATTGAAGATTTAATGAAGCATGTTAAGTGTCCTGATTTTCCAACAGGTGCAACAATTTTAGGAAAGTCGGGAGCAAAGGAAGCATATAAGACAGGAAGAGGCAGAGTTGTTGTAAGGGCGAACTGTGAGATTGAAGAGACTAACAGAGGAAGGCAGCAAATCGTAGTAACAGAAATACCTTACCAGGTAAACAAGGCAATTTTACAGGAGAGAATTGCAGAGCTTGTTAAGGATAAAAAGGTTGAAGGTATTTCCACCATTCGGGATGAGAGCAATCGCCAGGGCACCAGAATAGTTATTGAATTAAAAAAAGATGCAAACCCCAGAGTGGTGTTAAACAGGCTTTATAAGCATACTCAGCTTCAGGAAAGCTTCAGCATGATTATGTTGGCTTTAGTAAAGGGAGAACCCAGAGTCTTAAACCTTAAGGAAATCCTTTCCGAATATATCCTTCATCAAAAAGATATCCTTACAAGAAGGACAAAATTTGATTTAGGAAAAGCAGAAGCCAGAGCTCATATCCTTGAAGGGCTGAAAATTGCTTTGGATAATATAGACGAGGTGATCAAGGTTATAAGGGCAAGCCACGACGATGCCAAGGAAAAGCTGATGAAGAGGTTTTCCTTAACAGAGGTTCAATCTCAAGCCATTCTTGATATGCGTTTAGCAAGACTTCAAGGACTTGAAAGAGAAAAGATTGAAAGGGAATACCAGGACCTTCAAAAGATGATTGCCTATTTCATAAGACTTCTTGAAAACGAAGATCTCCTTATGGGGGTAATCAAGGATGAGATGCTGGAAATCAAGAAGAAGTACGGCGATGAGAGAAGAACTAAAATCGTTGCCGCCGAAGGCGATATGGATGAAGGCGACCTTATTCAGGAAGAAAAGGTGGCCATAACCCTAACGTATTTAGGCTATATAAAAAGGGTTACTACAGATACTTATAAAACTCAGAAAAGAGGAGGAAAGGGAATAATCGGAGTAGCTCCCAGGGACAATGATTTCGTGAAAGACCTGATTATGACCTCAACCCATGATTATCTGATGTTCTTTACAAACACAGGAAAAGCCCACAGATTGAAGGCTTACGAAATACCTGAGGCAAGTCGTACGGCAAGAGGAACGCCTGCCGTAAACTTCTTAAATCTCTTGCAGAGGGAAAGAATTACGGCAGTAATTCCCATCAGGGATTTTTCTGAAGATAGATTTCTAATAGCGGTTACAAAACAAGGGACTATTAAAAAGACGCCTCTTTCTCAGTTTGATACAAACAGAAAAACAGGTCTTATTGCCATTAATTTAAAACCCGGAGACGAAATGATAGGAATCGGGGAGACCAGAGGAGACGATGATGTTATAATAGTAACTAAAAATGGGAAAAGTATCTGCTTCTCGGAAAAAGATGTGAGAGCCATGGGAAGATCAGCAGGAGGCGTAAGAGCTATTAACCTTGAAAAAGGAGATGAGGTAGTTTCCATGGCACTGGTTCAGAAGAATCAGGAGCTTCTCGTGGTTACAAAAAATGGATACGGTAAAAGAACGGCCACGAAGGAGTATAAGATTCAGGCAAGAGGAGGAAAAGGTCTTTTAACCTATGACAAAGCCAAGTTTAAAAAGACAGGGGAGCTTGTAGGCGCCATGGTGGTGGCGGAAGAGGATGAGGTTCTTCTAATAAACTCTGACGGAATAATCATACGAATTAAAGCTAAAGATGTTTCAAAGCTTGGCAGAGCTACTCAAGGGGTAAAGATTATGAAGGTTAAAGAGGATGTAAACTTAATAGCTTTAGCCAAAGTTATAAAAGAGGACGAAGAAATAGAAAAAGGAGGTCCTCAAGTATCCTTGGATATTGAAAAAAATTAGAGGATGCAGATCCAGGAGGAATGTAGAATGCCCGACAGATTAAGATTCTCTCTACCGGGAGACAAAGACAGTATAACAGCAGTCCGCGCAGCAATTGCGTCCTATGCCAACTCCGCCGGCTTTTCCTTAATAGAGGTGGAAGATGTTAGCATTGCTGTTACAGAAGCATGCAAGATCATATGTTGTCACGGCCTTGACGGATGGGCCTGTCGCTTCCTTGTTCTTGTAAGAGCAAAAGATGATGTCCTTGATATAAGCATATCAGGTGACAGCAGCGAGGTTTTGGAGCAGGGCAGAGCCTGCAAAATGTGTGCAAGATGTCCTGATGACGGAGAGCTTGCCATGTTTATACTTAGTTCCCTTATGGATGAAGTAACGTTGACTGATGATTCCAAAGGGACAAGAACGCTGGTGATGGAAAAAAGGAAAGAAAGAAGAGAAGTGTAAATAAAACTCACCTTAAAGGAAGTGTTGATGGAAACTGCAAATCTGTTTAAGGTGTACAGAAACACAGGCGACGTAGAAATCAGGAACAAGCTTGTGGAAGACAACCTGTACATGGTAGATGTTCTCATAAAAAAATATTTGGGGAAAGGCGTCAGCTACGATGACCTGTATCAAGTGGGAGCGTTGGCGCTTATCTCTGCCGTTGAAAGGTTTGACCCTGATAAAGGGTTTGCCTTTTCAAGTTTTGCGACGCCCACTATTCTTGGCGAAATAAAAAAGTATTTCAGAGATAAAGAGTGGGCTATTAAAGTTCCAAGAAGGTTAAAGAGCTTGGCAGGGCTTATTCCTCAAACAAGAGATGAACTGGCACAGGAGCTTTCAAGAAATCCATCTGTTAAAGAAATTGCAGACAGGCTGGAAACATCAGAGGAAATGATTTTAGAAGCCATGGAAAGCAGTCAGGCTTATCAACCCATGTCCTTGGATCAAACCTTCGATGAAACGGGGGATGAGGGAGAAGGCGCTGTTTTGGAAAGGTATACAGGAAGAGAGGACCAGGGGTTCGGGACCATAGAATATGCAGAAATAGTCCGCTCAGTCCTTGATTCTCTGAAGGACCAGGACAAGCAGATTTTTAAAATGAGATTTATTGAAAACAAAACTCAAGCTGAGGTAGGTGACTATTTAGGAATTTCTCAGATGACAGTATCAAGAGCTGAGAAAAATATTAAGGATAAATTTTTACATGAAATCAACAGGGAGGCATAGAAGGTACATATGAGAATTTTTTCAGGAGTACAACCTACAGGCAATATTCATATAGGTAATTATTTGGGAGCCCTTAAACAATTTGTGGAGCTTCAAGAGGAGAACCAGTGCCTTTACTGTGTGGTGGACCTTCATGCCATCACTTTGCCTACAGATCCTAAAGTCCTTAAGGAACATATCCTTGATGTGGCAGCCCTTTATATGGCTGTGGGAATAGATCCAAAAAAACAGATTATTTTCGTCCAGTCCGATGTGCCTTATCATTCTGAACTTGCCTGGATACTTATGTGTAACACATATACGGGAGAGCTTTCCAGAATGACTCAGTATAAGGACAAAAGCAAGGGTGAGGAATCTTCCCCCGCAGGACTTTTTACATATCCTGTTTTAATGGCCGCTGATATTTTACTTTACGATACAGATACAGTACCTGTGGGAAACGATCAGAAACAGCATATTGAAATAACAAGGGATATAGCTGTCAGGGTAAACAACAAATTCCCCGGCACCTTTGTTGTGCCTGAAGGAAGGTTCTTAAAAGAAGGCGCCAGGATAATGTCCCTCGATGACCCTTTGACTAAGATGAGCAAGTCGAGCCCCAACCCCTTTAGCAGAATCTCTCTTCTTGATGATGAAGATACCATAAGGAAAGCTGTAAAGAAAGCTACTACTGATTCCTTTGATAATATAGCCTACGATGAAAAGAACCGTCCTGCTGTAAGCAATCTGTTAACCATATACAGCGTTTTTTCAGGAATGACCATAGAGAAAATTGTTAAGCTTAACGAAGGGAAAGGGTACGGCGCCTTTAAGAAGGATCTGGGAGAGGTCATAATTACGGCCTTAAGACCCATAAAAGAAAGGTATGAAGAAATAAGGAACTCAGAGGAGCTGGTGGTCTGCCTTAGAGACGGCAGTGAAAGAGCTTACGCCTTGGCTGAAAAAACCATGAAAAGAGTGAAGGATAATTTTGGGCTTGGTACAGTAAGTTAGGAGTAAAGGCTTTATGAAAATAATTAGGAACATAGTACCCGGAATAAAGCTAAGAAGAGCTTTATCGGAGCTTAAGCCTTGTAAGAAAAAAATATATGAAGCCAGAGAAAAGGGGAACAAAGAAGAGGAAAGAACCTATATAGTTCAGTGTGCAACACAATGGTGCAAAAGAGTAATACAGGACTTTGATATACAGATTGATTTAAAAGGAAAAGAAAACATTCCTGATACAGGTCCTGTGGTCTTTGCGGGAAACCATCAAGGCTTTGGAGATATAGTCCTATGTCTGTATGCCTTCGATAAATTCCAAACAGGATTTTTAGCGAAGGACAATCTTGCAAGACTCCCGTTTTATGGCAAATGGATTAAGGATATAAGAAGCGTTTTTATTGAGAGAGAAGACGCAAGAGCTTCTCTTAAAGCAATTAATGAGGGCATTGAATTAATAGAGGAAGGCTACTCCCTTGTAGTTTTTCCGGAAGGAACGAGAAGCAAAAACGAAATAATGGCGGAATTTAAAAGAGGCTCTTTAAGACTTGCCACAAAACCCGGTGTGCCCATAATTCCTTTTACTATTAACAATTCCTATAAGATCTTTGAAGAAAGAGGCATTGTTACTAAAGGAGTCAAGGTCGGCTTTATAATTCATCCCATGATTCTGACAGAAGGGCTTTCAAGAGAGGAGATAAAGGCGCTGGACCAAAAAGTTGAAGATATTATAAGAGGAGGACTTAAATGAAAAGAGAACCGATACTGGTGATTATGGCAGCAGGCCTGGGAAGCCGATATGGCGGCCTTAAGCAAATGGCCCCCATAACTTTGGAGAAGGAAATACTTTTGGACTTTGCTTTATACGATGCCATAAGAGCAGGTTTTAAAAGGGTAATATTTGTTATTAAAAAGGAAATTGAAGAGGATTTCAAGAAGCTTATTGAAGGGAATTCAGATAAATATATAGATGTGCAGTACGCTTATCAGGAGCTTTCCCATGTTCCGGAGGACTTTGTTTTTCCGGAAGGAAGGATTAAGCCCTGGGGTACAAGCCACGCCGTTCTTTCCGCCTGCCGACTTATAGATGCAAACTTCTGCGTTATTAATTCCGATGATTTTTACGGTCCTGCTGCTTTTGAAACAGCCTATAATTATCTTGTGGAATTGGAAGACAAGGAAGAAAAAGAATACGGAATGGTAGGATACCTTGTGGAAAAAACTCTTTCAGATAAAGGAAGTGTAACAAGAGGTGTTTGTGAAGTAGATGAAAATGGGTATCTTTTACATATAAACGAAAGAAAGAATATCAAAAGAATGGGGGAAGACATAGTATATTCAAAGGACGGGATGGAGCCTTTTACGAAAATTTCTGAAGGCACTACTGTATCCATGAACTTCTGGCTTTTTGAAGAAAGCTTTAAAGATGAGCTTTTAAGAATGTTTGAAGATTTTTTAAAGGATGATTTAAAGAAAGATCCTTTAAATGCTGAATGGCTGTTACCTGACACCATAGAAAGACTGTTGACTGAAAAAAAGGTTAAGATAAAAGTTATGGAAAGCAAGGACAAGTGGGAGGGCATCACATATAAGGAAGATTTGGACCATGTAAGAAATGCCATGGGAAGTTTAAAAAAGAAAGGACTTTATCCCAAGAAATTATGGGGGTAAATAAAATGAGAATAATTAGAGCAAAAGATTATAAGGATATGAGCGAAAAGGCAGCCTCAATAATATGGGCTCAAATGTTGTTAAAGAAGAATTCTGTTTTAGGTCTTGCCACAGGCGGAACTGTGTTGGGGATCTATGAAATCCTTTGTGAAAAGTATATGGAGGGGGAGCTTGATTTTTCTTCTGTGAAGACTTTAAACTTGGATGAGTATGTGGGCCTTGAAGGCAGGCATCCTCAGAGTTACAGATATTATATGGATAAGAACCTTTTTGAAAAAGTAAATATCCTTAAGAACAATACCTTTTTGCCAAACGGCCTTGCAGAGGATTTAAAAAGGGAATGTAAAGATTACGATGAGACAATAAGACAGCTGGGGCCCATAGACTTGCAGCTTCTTGGATTGGGACGAAACGGCCACATAGGGTTTAACGAGCCTGACGATCACTTTGAAGATAACACTCATGTAAGAAGGCTGAACGAAACAACCATTAAGGACAATTCCAGATTCTTTGAGATGGGAGAAGAGGTTCCAAAAAGTGCCATCACCATGGGCATTAAACCTATTATGGAGGCGAAAGCCGTGCTGCTTGCAGTTTCGGGAGCTGAAAAAGCCAAGGCATTAAAGGCTGTTTTAGAAGGACCTGTAACGCCTTCTGTGCCGGGCTCAATCCTTGGGAAGCACGAAAATCTTATAGTGGTGGCAGATTTAGATGCGTTAATGCATGTTGAATAAGGAGAGTAAGCACCATGATTTTTAAAAATGGTGAAATCCTTCTTGGTGATTTTGTCTTTAAAAAAACAGATATTAGAATCCATGAGGGAAGGATAAGAGAAATAGGAGATAACCTTGCTCCTTATGAGGGTGAAGAAACCTTTGATTTAAAGGGGAAGTACCTTGTACCGGGGTTTATAGATATCCACATACACGGTGCCGCAGGAGAGGATTATTCCAACGGAACGGTTTCGGGAATGAAGAGAATGGCTTCATACCTTGCTTCTGTAGGGGTGACTTCATTTCTTCCCACCTCAATGACCATGCCTATGGAAGAGCTTTTAGACCTTTATAAACGCACGGAAGATTTTATGAAGGATGAAGAAAATGAGGGCGCAAGGCTTCTTGGGATTTACATGGAAGGACCTTTCTTTTCCTTCGATAAAAGAGGGGCTCAGGATGAGAACTACTTGATTCACCCTGAAAAGGCTGTATTTAAAGAGCTGCTGGATGCATCAAAAAATACCGTTAGAATTATAAGCTTGGCACCGGAGCTTCCGGGAGCCATGAAGTTTATTGAGGAAATTGATAAAAACAAGGTAACTGTGGCATTAGGTCATACAGTATGTAATTACGACCAGGCAAAGGAAGCCTTTGAAAAAGGAGCCACCCTTGTGACTCATCTGTTTAACGGAATGCTTCCCTTTCTTCACAGAGCACCGGGGATTTTAGGAGCGGCTTCTGAAAGAGAAGATATCTTCTGTGAACTGATATGTGACGGAGTCCATATCCACGAAGCTGCCATAAGGCTGGCGTTTAAGTTGCTTTCTGAGGACAGAATTGTTTTAATAAGCGACGGACTGTCCACCATGGGGTGTCCTTTGGACTATACTCCAAAGGGCGGTTATAAAAGCGGACATAGAAGAATATTTTTAAAGGACGGTGCCGCAAAACTCAAAGACGGCACTCTTGCAGGAAGCAACACCCCTTTATCTGTGTGCGTAAAGAGAGCTGTAAGCTTTGGAATAAAAGTTGAGAGTGCAATTAAGGCAGCCACCATTAACCCTGCTAAAGTAATCTTTATGGACCATGAAACAGGTTCAATAGAGGTGGGGAAACTGGCAGATCTCGTTATAATGGACAAGGAATTAAATGTAGTTAAAACTTTCAAGGAAGGGAAAGAAGTTCAGCCCTTTTCAGGGTATTTCCCGAAGTAGCGACAGATGGCGCTGAAGGATTCGTCGCTTAAGTCGTGTTCGATTTTGCAGGAATCTTCATAGGCAGTGCCCTTGTTGACTCCCATGGCCATAAGAATTTCTGCAATTATCATATGGCGCTGATAAAGAGGCTTTGAGACATCAAGGCCTTTTTCTGTCAGGCAGATAAAGCCGTGGTCATCTGTTTCTAGATAGCCCTCTCCTTTAAGTTTTTTAATGGCCACGCTTATGGAAGGCTTGGTGTAGCCCATAGCCTTTGCCACATCAACTGCTCTCACGTTTTCATTCTCCAGGGCCAAAAGGTATATGGCCTCCAGGTACATTTCTTTTGTTTCATCAACTTTCATTTTTATGGTCCTTTTTAATCATAGCTTAAAAGGCTGTCGCCTGTAATGGGTATTATATCTCCTAAATATCGTGGATCAGGCCAGGCGAGAGTCTGGTAAAAATCCTTATTTCTTGCTAAGAACTCTCTTTTCTCTCTGGCCCACTGGCCCTTATATTCCTTCAGAGTGGAAGACACGCCTATTGCTTGCATCCCCAGTTTTTGTGAAATAAACAAGGCCCTATAAAGATGGTACCTTTGAGTTACTATAATCATCCTTTCTACTTGAAAGATTTTCTTGGCTCTTACTACGGAGTCATAAGTGGAAAATCCCGCATGGTCCAAGAATATATCCTCCTTTGGAATGTCTCTTTCAAGACAGTAATTCAACATGGTATTTACTTCATCATAGTAAGGCTTGCCGTGGTCTCCTGAAAGAAGGAGCTTTGAGGCTATGCCCTCTTCATATAGAAGGATTGCCGTATCAAGTCTGTCCTTTAACATAGGAGAAGGCTTAAGGTTGCCTGTAACTCCCGCTCCTAAAACAAGAATGCACTGGGGATCAATGTTAAGGATATCCACTTTGGCAGGCTCTGCTATTAAAGGCTTGCTTTCAAGGATAACATAATAATTTATGAACACAGGAATTAAAAGTAATACTATGAGAAAGGCTATAAACCTTCTTATTTTTTTCATAATTCTCATAACGTAATGGTACATCAAACGGAGCAAAAAGGATAGGGTATAAGGGTGTCTTGCTTGTAGAAAGAAAATGTCTTTGATAAAATAGGGGAAAACCAACATAGAATTAAAGGTGAAGGGAGGATAGTTAGGTGGATAGAATAATAGGAGTTAATTCAAACTGCTATCACGGATATAAAATAGAGGATGCTCTTAAAGGAATTAAGGATGCAGGATTTAAGTATGTGGAGTTGACTGCCACAAAGGGCTGGACGGAGCATGTGTTTCCCAACCAAAGCTTTGAAAGACTTTCTGATGTAAAAGATATGATGAAGGAAATGAATCTTATACCTTTCAGCATGAGCGGTCATGCCAACTTGATGGATCCTTTAAGGGTAAAGGATTTCGTTATGAACATGAAGCTTGCCAGGTTCTTTGGTTGTGACTATATAGTCTCTTCTATTGGAGAAGCACACTTAGAGGATAAAGCTCATGCCTCAAATGAGGAAGTGGCAAAGGCTGTAAAGAACTTTGTTCCTTACTTAATAGAAAATGATATGAAGCTGGTTCTGGAATTACATGGAGATCATGCTACAGGAAAGGTTTTGAAGGAAATAGTGGACCTTGTGGATTCAGATAGAGTTTTAATAAATTACGACACTGCAAATGTAATTTTCTTTGCTGATGTGAACATGGAAGAGGACCTTGATATTGCCATGGATAAAATAGGGTACCTTCATTTGAAGGATAAGCTAGGTGAAAAAAAGGAGTGGAACTTCCCGGCTCTTGGGAAAGGCTACGTGGATTTTCCCATGATCTTTAAGAAGCTTAAAGATGCTAAAAATGATAGCCCCTTTTCCATTGAAATAGAATTTACAAAGGATGGACCAAAGGATCTAGATGAAATAAATAAGGCTGTTAAGGATTCCTACGATTACTTGAAATCACAAGGATTCATAATCTAAAAGAAGAAGGTGGAAGCTATGAAGAAAATGAGAGCAGGAATAATAGGAATAGGGTTCATTGGACAAGCCCACATTGAAGCCTTAAGAAGGCTGGGAAATGTTGAGGTGGTGGCACTGGCAGATGAGGATGGGGCAAAGGAAAAAGCAGAAAGGCTTTTTGTTCCTAAAGGCTATGAAGATTATAAGGAGATGCTTCATAAAGAAAATCTGGATGCAGTTCATATCTGCACTCCCAACTTTCTTCACTATGAAATGGCAAAGGAAGCTATGGAGAGAGGAATACATGTGGTGCTGGAAAAGCCCTTTACCGTTTCTTTGGAGGAAGCAAGGGCTTTGGCCAAAATGGCGAAGGATAAAAATCTGGTTACCTGTGTGAACCATACATTAAGAATGTTTCCTCAAGTTAAGGAGATGAAGGCTTTGGTGGAAAAGGGCGATGTGGGAGATATTTTCGCAGTTCACGGCTGCTATCTTCAGGATTGGCTTTTTTACGACACCGACTGGAGCTGGAGGCTGGAGCCCTCTGTCAGCGGAAAGACGAGAGCCTTTTCAGACATAGGCTCCCACTGGATCGATATGGTGGAAAACATTATTGGCGAAAGGGCTGTAGAGTTAATTGCTGAGTTTGATATAGTTCATAAAACAAGGAAGAAGCCTCTTAAAGAGGTGGAAACCTTTTCCGGAGTCAGCTTAAAGCCTGAGGATTATGAAGAAAAGAAAATTGAAACTGAAGATTGGTGTTCCATTCTCTTTAGATTTGAAAAGGGCGCCGTGGGAAGCGTCAATGTAAGCCAGGTGACAGCAGGCAGAAAGAACCAGCAGATAATAGAAATAAGCGGAAGCAAGTGTTCTCTTAAATGGGACTCGGAAGATTCCAACGAGCTGTTTATAGGAAGAAGAGATGCCTTTAATCAAAAGGTTACAAAGGAACCATCCTTGGTGGAGAAGGAGGCCAAAGAAGTAATAGGCTATCCGGGAGGCCATGTGGAGGGTTTCCCTGATACATTTAAAATGCAGTTTAAGAAGTTCTATAAGCAGATTGAAGAAGGCATTCCAAAGGGTGGAGACTTTGCCACGTTTTCTGATGGAGAGCGTGAGATGTATTTAAACGAAAAGGTATATGAGTCGGCTCAAAAGAGAGCCTGGGTTAAACTTTAAAGAGGTGAGGAATATGATGAAGTTAGGGTTGTTAACTGCTATTTTGCCCGATGAAACTTTTGAACAAGTAGTAGACTATGCTAAGGAAACAGGGTTTAAGTCTCTTGAGGTATGCTGTTGGCCTAAGGGGAAAGCTTTAAGAAGGTATGCAGGTATTACCCATATAGATGTGGATACCTTAACCCTGGAGAAGGCGGAGTATTACAGGGATTATGCAAAGAAGCAGGACATTGAAATATCAGCTCTTGCATATTTTCCAAACCCCATGTCTGATGATCCTGAAACAGGGAAAGTGGCAAGGGACCATATCAAAAAGGTGATTAAAGCTGCAAAGCTTATGAAGGTGCCTGTAGTTACTACTTTTTTAGGTAAAAACAGGCTTTTAACAGTGGAGGATAACATCAAATTGATGAAAAAGTACTGGCCGGGAATTTTAAAGGTGGCCGAGGATAACGGGATCAAGGTGGCCATCGAAAATTGTCCCATGTCCTTTACTGTAGATGAGTGGCCCGGCGGAAACAATTTGGCATATTCACCATATATATGGGAAGAGATGTTTAAGATGAGCAAAAATATGGGCTTATGTTTTGATCCCAGCCATCTGGTACTTCAAGGCATGACTGTGAACATGCCTTTATTAAAATATCCTGATAGGATTTTCCATGTTCATTTCAAAGATATGCAAATAGATCAGGAGAAAGTGGATTTTTACGGGAAATTTGCTTACCCCGGATGGTGGCACACTCCAAAAATTCCAGGGCTTGGCGATGTGAACTTTCCAAAGCTTATAGCTAAATTAAATGATATAGGCTATAAAGGAGCATGCTGCCTTGAGGTGGAGGACAGAGCTTTTGAAGGTTCAAAAAAGGATGTAAGGAAGGCAATTTCCCAAAGCTATAGGTATTTAAAGACCTTAATGGGGTAGGAGGCGGCTTAAAATGATAAATATAGGACTTGTGGGACTGGGGGGAATGGGCACAGTCCACAAAAGTAATTATGAGCATATTGAAGGGGTGAAGGTTAAGGCTTGCGTTGGGGCAACTCATAAGGATAGGGAAAAGGCCAAGGAATGGCAGATTCCGATTTATTCTTCAATCGGTGAAATGGCGGAAAATGTAGAAATAGATGTGGTGGATGTGACAACACCTACATTTCTTCATAAAAGCCATGTGATGGAGGCTTTAGACGCAGATAAAAATGTGATCTGTGAAAAACCCTTGGCCCTTAATGCATCAGACGGAAAGGCCATGTTCGATAAGGCGGAAGCTAAGGGCTTAAACATTTATGTGGGTCAGGTATTAAGGTTTTTCCCTGAATACAAGGCACTTGCCCAGGTAGTTAAATCAGGAGAATACGGAAAGGCGTTAGATGGATATTTCGTAAGACTTTCTGCAAGGCCCAGATGGAACCAGGGAGGCTGGATGTTCGAAAAAGAAAAAAGCGGACTTCTGCCCTTTGATCTTCATATTCACGATCTGGATTTTATAGTAAGCCTTTTTGGAGTGCCAAAGGAGTTTTCCTATACAGCAGATGGGAATGATGACAAAAACTTTAAGGAGCACTACAGGTTTACATATAAATTTCCGGATTTGTCTGTCTGTGCCGAAGCGGCATGGTTCAATGCAGAGTACCCATGGACTGCAGAGTATAGAGTATATTTTGAAAATGCAGTTATGGAAAGTAAAGGGGGCGTAGTAACTGCTTATGAGTTTGATAAGGAACCAAGGGTGTTTGATACGGAAGAAAAAATTAAGATCCCCACAGGTATAAATGTGCCACCTACGGGAGTGTATTTAGATGAGCTTTCACATTTTATGGACTGTATAAGGGAAAATAGAAAATCTGATATAGTGACGAAGGAACAGGTTTTAACAGTATTAGCATTGTTGGAAGAAATAGGGAAATAGGTGAAGTAAATGTTGAGAGCAGGTGTTGATATCGGCGGCACCGATATAAAGATAGGCTTAATAGATGATCTTGATATGAAGTTTAAGGCAAAAACCATAATTCCTTTTACCTATGACGGCTATGAAACAGTTGTTGCAAAGACAGCGGAAAAAATCAAAGAGCTTCTAAAAGAGGCGGGGGGCGAGCTTTCATCCATAGGCCTTGCAGTGCCGGGGAGCATAGACATTGAAAAGGGTGTGGTAATTCACGCTCATAATTTAAATTACCACAGCACTCCCATAGTTTCCGAAATGAAGAAACACTTCCCCGACTTACCTGTGCTCATAGGAAACGATGCTGATTGTGCGGCCCTTGGAGAATTTTGCTGCGGCGCTTTCAGAGGCTACGATACGGCTGTTATTTTAACTCTTGGAACAGGAGTTGGTGGAGGCATTATCTGTAAAGGCAAGCTTTTTTCAGGAGGCAGAAAAAATGGTGTGGAGCTGGGACACATGATGTTGAAGTATGGAGGCATAAAGTGCAGCTGCGGAAACTTAGGCTGTGTGGAATCCTACTGTACAGCCACATGGATAATAAATGAGGGGAGAAAGGTAATTGAAGCAGGAAGGGACAGCCTTATAGTAAAAAGATCCGAAGGTGACCTTGAAAAGGTGGATGCAAAGCTTGTAATAGATTGCGCCAAGGAAGGAGACTTCGAAGCAAAAGCTATCTTTGATATCTTCGTGGATAATTTAAGCGCTGCCATCACTTCCATTAACGCCTGCCTTGACCCTGAAATAATGGCTCTTGGTGGAGGAGTGTCAAAAGCCGGTGACTTTCTTTTTACGCCTTTAAGAGAAAAGGTAAGGGAAAAATCCTTCTTTAAAATCGACTATAACATTGTACAGGCACAGCTTGGAAACGATGCGGGAATAGTGGGGGCCTGTATGCTGTTTAGAAACGGAGAATAACAAGGCTGCTAAGTTGAAATATAAAAATGATATTGATATAATATAGGAGTGAACAAATAGCCCCCTATAGGGGATCTTTAAAAAAGGAGGAACAAAATGAAAAAAACAATTTTCGTATTTCTTATGGTAGCCATGCTGGTTATGACATCCTTTGCAGGCTGCGGTGGTGGCGGAGATGTTGCTGATGATGCCTTTAAGGTTGGAATTCTTGCTCCTGCTGTAACTCACGGATGGGTTGCCGCAGTTGCATATAACGCAGAGCTTCAGTGTAAGGAAATGGGACTTGACTATCAGGTTCAGACATCTTCCAATGCTGAAGAAATGACGGCTCAGCTTGAGGACCTCATTACATGGGGAGCAGAGGCTATCGTAGCATTCCCGCAGTGGGAAGGTATGGAGGTTCCAATTCAGGAAGCTATCGATGAGGGAATCGTAGTAGTTAACTTTGATATCGAAATCGATGCAGATGGTGTTTACCGTGTAACGGGCGACAACTATGATATGGGTGTTCAAGGTGCTCACTACATCTTTGATAAGATAGGAGCTGATGGAATCGTAGTTACACTTCCTGTTCCTACTTCAGGCTCTGTTTCAAAGCTTAGAATGGATGGTTTCTTAGATACAATGGCAGAGATTGACCAGAACTGGGTACTTAAAGAGTATGCAACTGCCTTTACCCGTGAAGATGGTTTGGCAGACTTTGCTGATATTTTAGTAAGCAATCCACAGATTGATGCTGTATACTCCCTTGATGATGAAACATCAATCGGCGTGCTTCAGGCAATTATGGAAGCTGGAAGAACAGACATTAAAGTTATAACAGGCGGTGGCGGATGTCAGGAATATTTCAACATGATGCCTGATTATCCGGACATGTGGGTACAGTCTGCACTTTACTCACCTGCAATGGTTAAGGAAGCTGTTAAGATGGCAGTAGATATCCTTAACGGAGAAGAGGTAGATTCCCCAATGGTTATTCCTACAAGCTTAGTTGACAAGGATAACTATGAGGATTATCTTGATGCTAATTCTCCTTACTAATAAAGTAATGGATGAATTATAATTGACCAAAAATTAATTGCTTTAAAAATAGCTGGAGGGCTATGGCATAGCCATAGCTCTCCTTTTTTAAAAAATTCGCATAAAGGTAAAGGTTGTCATGAATCTATTGATGGAGGATATGGTTAAATCCTTCGGGGCAAACAATGTTTTAAAGGGAGTAACCTTCGAATTAAAGGGAGGGGAAATCGTTGCCCTTTTAGGAGAGAACGGTGCAGGTAAATCTACTCTTATGAACATTTTGGGAGGAGTAGTTTTAGCGGACAAAGGAACTGTTAAAGTTGATGATGAGGTGAGAGACTTTTTAAAGCCTCTTGATTCTTTAAGTGCAGGGATAGCATTTATCCATCAGGAACTGAACCTGGTGGAGGATTTAAAGGTATATGAAAATATTTTTATTAACACTGAATTGAAAAGAAAATCCGGCTTTCTTGATATACCTCTTATGTGTGAAAAGTGTGAGGAAATATTTAAGAGAATGGATGTTAAAATAGATCCTAAAGCTATGGTTAGAGATCTGGATGCTTCCTATAAACAGATGGTGGAGATAGCAAGAGCACTTATGATGGAAGCGGAGATGATAATCATGGATGAGCCTACTTCTTCTCTGACTGAGGTAGAGATCGAACAGGTCTTTTATATGATGAAAACCTTAAAGGACCAAGGTGTAGGAATGGTATTCATTTCCCATAAGCTGAAGGAGGTAGTGGAAATATGTGACAGGTATTACGTTCTAAGGGACGGTGCCATGGTAAGCACAGGAGATATAAAGGATGTTACCACTAACGATTTAGCTAAATTTATGGTGGGCCATGAGGTGAGAACGGAAAATCTCCAGAGGGAAAGACCTATTGGAGAAGAGATATTAAGAGGAGAAAACATGTCTCTTAAGCGATGCTATAAAGATATAAACTTCTCCATAAGGGCAGGTGAAATAGTAGGATTTACAGGCCTTTTAGGAGATGGCAGAAGTGAGCTTTTCAGAAGTATCTTTGGAGGCACCACAGATTACAGAGGACAGGTTTACCTTGAAGGTAAAAAGATAAAGGCAAAGAATCCTGAAGAAGCGTTGAAGCTGGGCATAGGTTATCTGCCAAGAGACAGAAAAGAAAACAGCATTGTAAAGGATATGAACATTCTGGAAAACGGTACTATCGTTATACTCCCAAAACTCAAGAAAGGCTTATTGATAGATAGAGCAACTCAGCGGGAAAAGTTTAAAGGGCAGGTAAAAAAATTAAGCATTAAACTGGAGAAGGATACGAATATGATAGGCAGCCTTTCCGGCGGAAACCAGCAAAAGGTAGTGTTGGCAAAATGGCTTCTCTCAGACCCTAAGGTTTTAATTCTTGATAACCCTACTCAAGGAGTGGATGTGGGAGCCAAAGAAGATATTTATGATATAATTTTGGAGCTTGCTGACATAGGAATGGCTGTAGTGGTATTGTCCAGCGAAGCCTTGGAGGTAATCAGAGTCTGCGACAGAACCCACGTTATGTATCATGGAGAAATAAGAGGAGAAATTAAAGGAAAGCAAATGACGGAAGAAAATATTATGCGCTTAGCTACGGGAGGCGAATTATCAGAAAGTGGAGAAAAGAGCCATGGAATTAACTAAAAGCTTTTTAATGAAGTTCGGAACCTGGTTTAAGGACAGGTGGGTAAACAATCTTTTGTTCAGCACTACCCTCATACTGGTGGTGATGCTCATACTTCAGGCTCAAGCCCTGGGATTTGACTTCAATTCTTTTGGTGAATGGTTTGCCACCTGGAGCAGAAACCTTACGAATGTTTTAAGGAACAACTCAGGTGTGGGAATAATTTCCCTTGGAATGACCTTTGTAATTATTTCGGGAGGAATTGATCTTGCCGTCGGCTCTACCCTTGTGGCTGTAGGGGCTTTCATAATGGTCCTTATGGATACAGGACCTCATGGCATTTTAGGAAATGCAGGTATTACGGGCTTTCCCGCCTATATGATAGCCGTTGTACTTGGAATGGGCGTTGGCCTTGTCCTTGGAGAATTTACGGGGGTATTAATTGCTAAGGGGAAAATTCCGCCCTTCGTTGCCACACTGGGGACCATGAAATTATTCAGGTCCGTCACTCAACACTTCATGCAAGGGTATAACCCTGCAGTGCCTAAAGCCTTTCTGCCTCTTGCCAGTTTAAAGATCGGAAGCCTGATGCTGATGCCTATTATTTACTGGCTTATTATAGCGGTGTGCATGTATATAGTATCTACAAAAACAGTTTTCGGACGCCACATTTATGCTATTGGTAGCAATGAAAGGACAGCCAGGCTTTCAGGTATAAATGTTTCCAGAGTGAAAAGAAGAGTCTACGTGCTTATGGGATTTTTAGTATCCATAGCTGCCATCGTGCAAGTTGCAAGAATAGGTTCCATGGACTACGCAAACGCAGGCTCAGGATATGAGCTTGATGCTATAGCCGCTGTTATAGTAGGAGGCACCAGCTTTGCAGGTGGTAAAGGTTCCATGGTGGGGACTGTCCTTGGAGTTATGATAATTGCGGTTATGAATAACCTTCTAAATCTTTGGGGAGTACCGCCCTTCTTAAGAGAAGCCTTTAAAGGAGCAATAGTAATTGCGGCAGTATTGATGCAGAGGAAGGAAAAAGAACTTTAGATAAAAAAATAGAAGGGGGCTTCCTTAAAAAGAAGCCCTCTTTTTTAGTCCTCTAAAATTTCTCCTTCTGTAGAGATGGTTACAACCTGCCAGGGAATAAACTTGCCTGAGTATTTAAGAGCGTTTACAACGGCATGCTCAAGGCCTGAGCAGCAGGGCACTTCCATTTTTACTACCGTCAGGCTTTTAATGGAATTGTTCTTAATTATCTCTCCAAGCTTTTCGGAGTAATCACCTTGGTCCAGCTTTGGGCAGCCTATGAGGGCTACCTTGTTTTTAATAAACTTATTATGGAAATCACCGTAGCTGAAAGCCGTACAATCGGCAGCAATTAAAAGGTGAGCATTGTTAAAGTAAGGTGCGTTTATGGGAATTAGCTTAATCTGCACAGGCCACTGTGTAAGTTGGCTTTTTGGGCCTTCTGTACTTTGTGCTTTTGCTAAGGGCTCTTCCCTCTCAATGACTTTTGATTGAGATCCCGGACAACCACAAGCCAGATCTTCCTTTAGGATTCTCTTTATTTCCATATTTTTCTTTACTGCCTCTTCATCATAAGCTTCCGCCTCTCTCACCACAAAAGTAATGGCACCTTGAGGACATGCGGGCAAACAGTCTCCTAAGCCATCGCAGTAGTCGTCTCTTAAAAGTCTGGCCTTACCGTCTACAAGGCCGATTGCTCCTTCGTGACATGCATCGACACAGATACCGCAGCCATCACATTTTTCCTCGTCTATTTGAATAATTTTTCTTTTCATTAGAACCTCCCAATGTATAAATTACCATTATAAATTTACCCAATTGACAGTAAATTAATCAAGTGATATCATTTAGATATCAATATGATATATGAGAAAGAAGGTGTATAAGTTGGATGAGAAAAAAGCATTGAGTTTAAATGGCATGGCAGTTTTAATTTTAAATACATTGTTAATGTTTGGAGCGTTAGTAATATTTTTTTCAGGAATGGTTAGTGAAAGCATTGGGGTTATTGCAATATCTTTATTTTACCTATGCTTATTAGGGCCATTTATTTATGCTGGTTTAAAAATTTTAAAACCCAATGAAGCATACGTTTTAACTCTCTTCGGGAAGTATTACGGAACTCTTAAAGGGCCCGGGTTCTTCTTTGTTAATCCTTTCTGCGGCGCCACAAACCCGGTTTATGAAAGTGAGAAAGCTCAGAGCAAGGAAAGTTTGGGAGCGGTAGTTTTAAAAAGCAGCTCTGCTTCAAAGGCTCAGGAGAATAAAAAGAAGAAAATCTCACTAAAGACCATGACTCACTCAAATGAGAAACAGAAGATAAACGATGAAGAGGGTAACCCCATCGAGATAGGCATAGTAGTTATTTGGAAAGTGGTGAATACTGCAAGAGCAGTTTTCTCAGTGGATAACTACCAGGAGTTTTTATCTATTCAAACCGATTCTGCCTTGAGGAATATTGTGAGAATGTATCCTTACGACACACCTCCTGGAAGAGATGAAGAGTCTTTAAGAGGAAGCAGCCAGGATGTGGCTTTGAAGCTTAAAGAAGCCATACAAATTAAAGTGGATGAAGCAGGGTTAGAAATTATGGAGGCAAGAATCACCCACCTTTCCTATGCTCAGGAAATAGCTGCCGCCATGCTGCAAAGACAGCAGGCCAGAGCCATAATAGATGCAAGGAAGATGATTGTGGAGGGTGCCACAGGTATGGTGGAAATGGCCCTTGAAAGGCTTTCTGAAAAAGAAGTGGTGGTCCTTGACGAGGAGAGAAAGGCTCAAATGGTGAGCAATTTAATGGTGGTGCTCTGCGGTACAAGGGACACTCAGCCTATAATAAATACAGGAACCATATATTAAAATGAGGGATGACAAGGGAAAAAGGAAGGAAGATACAAAAAAGCAGATACCTTTAAGGCTTTCTGCTTCGCTGTACAGGGAGATTGCTTCCTGGGCTTCTGAGGATTTCAGGTCCGTTAACGGACAGATTGAATATCTTCTTTCTGAACTTGTCAGGAAGAGGAAGAAGCAGATCTTATGAGAAGAAGGCTTGAAGCCAGGCTTATTAAAGATATTGCTATAAGAGTAAACCAAGCAAAAAGCCAGTAGCCTCTAATCCCAAGAAGAACTCCGAAAATGAAGGGACCCACAGGCATACCGATATCGGCAAAACCACCTATAAAGCCCGTTGCGTATTCAACTCTTCTTCTGTCCATAAGCTCAGGCAGGATACTGTAAAAGGAGCCTAAGCCCCAGGCTGAGGAAAAGGAAATAAGAAGGGATGCCAAGTAAAACAGTGTAAAGCTTTCCTTATTAATAAAAAGCATAAAAAGAATTGACAGTATTGTTAATAAAGGGCCCAGAGAGAAGATTAAGAGTCTTCCCTTTGCAGGGTCCTTTGATTTTTTTACGGCGTAATCTGAAAATCTTCCCGATACCAGGCAGGCCACGAAGATACCGATGGATAAGGATGACATGATGAAACCAACCTTGTCGGGAGAGTAATTAAACTCCTTGGCATATAAAGGAAGATCCACAGACAGCACTTGAACGATCCATATGGTAGAAAGGAAGGAGAGGATTAAAAGCCAGGTGTTTCCTTTTCCTGCAATTTCCTTCATTAAATTTTCATTCTTGTGAGAGGATGTTTCCTCGGCTTGCGCTATTAAAGGGTTTTCCCTTACCGTAAGAAACCAGATGATGCCGGGGAAAAACAGTAAAAGAGCAAGAACAAAAAAGGAAGCCTGCCAGTTAAAGATGACAATGGTTACGCCTGCCAAAGTGGCGCCCACCCCTGCTCCGCCGTAAAACAGGCCGTTAAAGACGGCAGTAGTGGTGCCTGTATTTTCTTTTTTAGTCCAATACAAACAGCGTAGGCGTAGTAAGGGACACTACAAGTAAATGGATGATTGACAACAAGTATTATTATCCTTTGATAGTGGACGGAAGACCTATAGACGGGGTAGGTTATTTCTATCCCACCGTTGGAGAAACATGGGATGGTATCTTAAATGATACTAATGGATTCCATGTGGAGCCTCGCCATGTACTGGAAGCGTTGGAGGATGCCCGCTCCGGTTCCATCAAAGAAGGTAATGTGGGAGGCGGTACAGGTATGCAGTGCCATCAGTTTAAGGGTGGCACAGGAACTGCTTCAAGAGTTCTGACAAAAGAAGAAGGCGGGTTTACCCTTGGAGTATTAGTTCAGGCAAACCACGGCTTCAGACCATTCTTTGAAATAATGGGGATAAGCATGGCAGATTTGATTAAAGGGGCAGATCCTGTAATCAATACTTTTGAGCCAAAGCCCGGTACGGGTTCCATAATTGTGGTTATTGCAACAGATGCGCCGCTTTTACCGTGGCAGCTCTCCAAGCTGTGTAAAAGAGTTCCCATAGGAATAGGAAAGCTGGGCTCAGGGTACGAGAATGGTTCGGGAGATATTTTCTTGGCATTTTCAACTGCCAACGAAAATGCTTATACTACAGAGATATCAGATGTGAAGCTTTTGGGAGACGATATGATAGATCCTCTTTACAGAGCGGTGGCGGAAGCCGTTGAAGAAGCAATTCTAAATGTGCTTTTTCAGGCCGAGACCATGACAGGAAGAGAGTTTAACACCTTCTATGAGCTTCCACAGGACCAGGTGATGTCAATTTTAAGAAAACACGGCAAAGCAAAATAAACACTTCTAGGAAAAGGCCTGCTTTTTAGAAATATCTTTAGAAAGCAGGTCTTATTTTGTTGCAATGATTTGAAATTAGTATATAATAATTTAGCGTGTCAAAAAACAGATTAAGACATGAAAATCTCTGCGACAGGGAAGACTGTCGCCATTTAGTCCATAGGGAGGTGAAATAATGACTAATTATGAGGTACTGTTCATACTTGACCCGGTCCTTGATGAAGAGAAAAAAGAATCTCTTATAACCATGGTTCAGGACATAATCAAAACAGGGGGAGAAGTAGGAAAGGTAGATGTTTGGGGCATGAGAAAACTGGCATATCCCATTCAGAAAAAAGAAGAAGGTTATTATGTGGTAATTGAATTTGCCGCTAACCATGAAGTACCGAAGGAGCTTGACAGAAGGCTCAAAATCTCAGATGCAGTTATGAGACATCTGATTATTAACAAAGATGAAAGATAAGAGGGATGTGGAATGAACAGTGTAATATTAATAGGCAGGCTTACGAAAAAGCCGGAGCTCAGATATATACCTGGCAGCCAGCTTCCCGTTTGCAACTTTACCCTTGCCATTGACAGACCTGTAATGGAGGGAAAGGAAAAGCAGACTGACTTTATTAGAATAACAGTCTTTGGAAAACAGGCTGAAACATCGGAAAAGTACCTTGATAAAGGAAGACTTGCCGCTGTTTCGGGGAGAATCCAGACAGGCAGCTATGACAATAAGGAAGGTCAAAGAGTTTATACTCAAGATGTAGTGGCAAATTACGTGCAGTTTCTGGACTGGGCAGAAAGAAAGGAAGAGCCTGAAGAGCCCCGGGAAAGATCACAAAGTATGCCTGAAGGCTTCCAGGCGTTGGATGATGATGACATTCCCTTCTAAAGAATTTTAATAAAGGAGGATTATAAAATGATTGATAAAAAAAGAAGTTCCATGGGTATGAGAAGAAAAAAGATTTGTCAGTTCTGTGCTGACAAAACAGAATCAATAGATTATAAGGATACGGAAAAGTTAAGAAAGTATATAACTGAAAGGGGTAAGATCCTTCCCAAGAGAATTACCGGCACCTGTGCAATGCACCAGAGGGAAGTAACCACTGCCATCAAGAGGGCTCGTATTGCAGCACTTCTTCCTTATGTATCAGACTAGTAAATGCTAATGGGTTTAAACGGGCGCCTTTCAGGGGCCCGCTTTTCTTTTCATCTATGCCTTAAGACAAAGAGGGCGTAATTATGGTATAATGTAGTATTAAAGCATCAGGGGGTTTTATGGCTTTTATTGGACTTGGATTAGTCTTGTTAATGTCTCCTGCCTTGGTACTTCCCAGAAGTATGGCATTGGGCATAAGACCGTATAAAGCGATTTTAGAATCAGTTATTGTAGCTTCAACAGGGATTCTGTTTCTGTTTATTCTTGTATCGGCAACAGGTGAGAGCCTGGGAGTCAGAATAGCTTCGGTTATTCATGAGCTGATTAAAATTTCTGTGGACAACCAGGCATTTATAGATCTTCCCTTATTACAGGGGATGTCCAACAGTGAAATAAAGAGTTATCTGATTAATTTTTCAAATATTATGATAGATAACTTTCCCGGGTTTCTGATTATTTTGTCAGGCCTTCTTTCATACTTTCTTTATATAGGCATCTCAAAGGTTATGGTGAAAAGAGTAAAGAAAGTGAGAAGACTGCCCTTATATAAAAACTTCTCCTGGCCAAAACAGGGGATATGGGCATGGATAGCCATATATTTAATATCTCTTTTCATAAGCAGGGATTTTCCGGAAGGCGGTGTGGTCCTAAGCAATGTAAATATGCTGATGGAGTTTTATTTTGCCTTTCAGGGAGGGGCTGTTGTGTTTTTCCTTGTGGCAAAAAAGAAATGGCCTGCCGCTGTTGCTATTATTACAGTGCCCTTGTTTATGATTGTCAGGATTTTCAGAATGGGTCTGTTTATTTTAGGGCTTTTGGATTTGATGATGAATTTAAGAAACAGAATGAGCGGTATTGAGGCATAGGGACTTAAAAAGGAGCAGGGCATAACCATGTCTTTATTGGACGAAAAAGTAATATTGGAGCACTGGCCTCTTCCGGGATGCATAATAGATGAGAGTGGAGAGATTTTTGCCGCAAATAAAAGCTTCTCGGACATTTTTAATGAAGAGATTACAGGTCAAAGTATTACAACCCTTTTGGGCCTTAAGCTGAAAGCAATCCTTGAAGGAGGAAAGGAAAGACCTGTTAAATTTACTTATAATAAAAATGTTTATAAGATACTGTCAAAATTTTTAGATGAAGAAAAAGGACTTATTATAGTTTCCCTTAAGGATGTGACGGCTCTTGAGAACCTTAAGGTTATGTATAATGATTTAAAGGAAGCAATAGTTTTGGTGCAGACAGATAACTATGAGGAACTGCTTCAAGGCACATCAGATGAAAACAGAGGCTCTTTGCTCTCCATGGTTGAAAAAAATATCAGAGGTTACTTCCTTAGATTTGGAGGAGCAGTAACAAGGATTGGCGGAGGGAAATATATTATTTTCCTTGGAGCTAAACATCTGGATACCATGGCGGCAGAAAAATACTCTCTTCTGGACGATGTGAGAAGTCTGGAGACGGAAACTGAGTTTCCTGCCACCCTTTCCATTGGAATCGGAGCTTCGGGAAAAACATTACAGGAAACAGAAGACTTTGCAGGCTCTGCCCTGGAGCTGGCTCTTGGAAGAGGAGGGGATCAGGCAGTCGTTAAAAAGGGAAGCAGGATAGAGTACTTCGGCGGCAAGTCCATGACGGTGGAGAAGACTAATAAAGGAAGATCAAGAGTAATAGGACATGCTTTGTCGGGACTTATAAACCAATCTTCAAAAGTATTTATAATGGGGCATAAAAATCCTGACATGGATTCTTTCGGAGCATCCCTTGGATTGTTCAGAATGTGTGATAACAGCTATAATGAAGCCTATATCATTTTGGACAAGTACAACGAAACATTAAAAACCATGGTGGAAGCTGCAAAGGAAACGGAATCCTATAACTTCCTTACGGGAAAGGAAGCCTTGGAAATCTTTGATAAGAAATCGCTCCTTATATTGGTGGACTTTCATAGAGCAAGTCTTGCTGAAGAACCTCTGCTTATTAAAGAGGCAACAAAAATTGCCATAATAGACCATCACAGAAGGACAGAGGATGTGGTCTTAAATCCTGTCCTGCAGTATATCGAGCCTTACGCTTCCTCTACATCGGAACTGGTATGCGAGGTCCTAAGCTATGCAGGGGATAAGAGCATCGATAAAACAGAGGCGGAAGCTCTGCTGGCGGGAATTACCATGGATACGAACAGATTTTCAGTGAAGACAGGTGTGAGAACATTTGAAGCCTGTGCCTGGCTTAGAAAGCAGGGAGCAGACACAACTATGGTAAAAAGATTTTTCCAGACAGATATGAAAAGCTACAAGGTGAGAGCGAAAAGTATATTAAAGGCTCAGATCGATAAAAAAGGCAATGCAGTAACCATATGCGACGGTGAGCACCATAATGCTCAAGTTATATGCGCCCAAATAGCCGATGAGCTTATTTCAATAAAAGGAATAAAAGCAGGGTATGCGGCAGCCAGGGATACTGAAGGCTACTCCGTTATGAGTGCAAGGTCTTTAGGTGATGTAAATGTACAAGTTATAATGGAGAAGCTTAGAGGAGGAGGACATCTTACTACTGCAGGGTGTCAAAGCGATGAAAGCCCGGAAAAGCTGATTCATGCCTTGAAGGATATTTTGAAGGAGGAAGAATAAGTGATTGTAATACTTTTAAAGGATATAAAGGGTACCGGAAAAGCAGGGGATGTGGTTAAGGTGAAGGACGGATATGCCAGAAATCTTTTAATACCTCAAGGTTTGGCAGAGCCTGCTACAGAGGGTAATATGAAAAGCCTGGAGAAGGCAAGAGCTCTTCAGGAGGAGAAGTATAACAAAGACAAGGAAGAGGCTCTTCTTATGAAAGAGAAACTTGCTTTGGCAGTTGTAGTGATCACCACAAAGGGCGGCGAAGGGGGCAGGCTCTTTGGTTCCATTACCTCCATGGATATACAGGAAGAACTGAAAAAACAACATAACATCCTCATAGATAAAAAGAAGATGCTTCTGGAGGCCCCCATTAAGCAGGTGGGAGAATATGAAATTCCCGTTAAGCTGTTTCCTGAGGTAACAGGAAGTCTTTATGTAAAAGTCATGGTATAGCAAAGAAAGGAGAATAAAAGATGTCAGAGAGAATTCCCCCTCAAAGCATGGAGGCAGAAAAATCTGTGCTGGGAGCAGCTATGCTTTCAAAGGATGCTTTATATAGCGTTATGGAAGTAGTAAGAGCATCAGACTTTTACAGCAAGATACATAAAGAAATATATGAAGCCATAACTACTTTGTACAAACAGTCTAAACCTGTAGATGCCATAACAGTTACAGAGGAGTTAAAAAAGAGAAACACTATTGATATGGTAGGCGGCAGAGCTTATGTGTTTTCCCTTTCATCAGACGTACCTTCCACTGCCAATGCAGGAGAGTATGGAAAAATTGTTGCCGAGAAAGCATCCCTTAGAGGGTTGATTACCGCATCCTCTGAAATAATAAATTTAAGCTTTGAAGAAAAGATTGAAGCATCTCGGGCTATAGATATTGCAGAGCAGAAAATATTTTCCATAGCTCAGTCACGTCAGACTAAAGAAGTGTCTTCCATTAGGGATGTTCTTGATAAAAATTTAAGTATGATAGATGAGAACACCAAATCCGGAGGTAAAATATTAGGCGTTCCCACAGGCTTTTTAGATTATGATAGGGAGTTTGGGGGATTTCAAAAAGCAGAGCTTATAATTCTGGCGGCAAGACCTTCCATGGGTAAAACTGCATTTGCTTTGAATATGGCACAGCAGGCTTCCTTAAAAGCAGGCTCAAAGGTATTGTTCTTTTCTCTTGAGATGACCAAGGAACAGATAGGGCTGAGGTTGCTTTCCATGGAAGCAAGAATAGAAACCCAGAAGCTGACCATAGGAAACCTGGAGAAATCCGAGTGGGAACAGATGAGCGCAGCAATCGACACATTATCAAGAGGCGAAATATATATAGATGACACCCCCGGCATAACGGTTGCGGAAATTAAAAATAAATGCAGAAGGCTGAAGGCTGAAAGAGGATTGGATCTTGTTTTTATAGACTACCTTCAGCTCATGTCTTTTGAAGGAAGATCAGACGGCAGGCAGCAGGAAATAACAGCTCTTTGCCGATACTTAAAGCAGCTTGCAAGAGAGATAGAGTGTCCCGTTATAGTTCTTTCCCAGCTTTCCAGAGCCCCTGAGCAAAGAAGTGACCACAGACCCATTCTGTCAGACCTAAGGGAGTCAGGGTCTATTGAACAGGATGCTGATATAGTGATCTTCCTTTACAGGGACGATTACTATACAAAGGAAAACAGTGAAAATCCGGGAATCTGCGAAGTGAATGTGGCTAAAAACAGGACGGGGCCCACCAACAAAATTGAACTGACCTGGGTGGAGCGCTACACGAAATTTGCGGATAAAAGCAATTTGGAAGGAGACTTTTAGTGAAGATTAAAGTTTTGATGGTTCAGGAACCTGAAAACAGAGATACTCATATAAATAATTACTTTATAATGAATCATATGAAGGATGCACCTTCCGGATTTGTAAGAATCTATCTGTATTTTCTTATGGAGAGTCAGCTGGGCAAAGGTGTGGATATAGAAGAAACGGCAAACAATCTTGCCTTACCTGTAACCTACATAAAGGAAGCTTTATATTACTGGCAGGAGACAGGTGTTATAGAGATAGAAGATAGATTATCCCCGGTGGAAAAGACGGAAAGGGCTCCTTTTGATGAGAAGATAAATGAAATGTTCATCATGATTGAAAGGGTGACGAAAAGACCTCTTTCAAGCAAGGAGGCTCTTGAGATTTCATCCTGGATCAAGGATTATAATATGACACCTGAAGCCATTATATATGGATATACCCATGCGGGAAAAAACAAGTCAAGTCCGGGAACAAATTATGTGGAAGCCATAATAAGGGAATGGGCAGATTACGGTCTTTTTACTACTAAAGAGATAGAAGAGCATCTTGAGAAAAGGGAGCTGTCAAATCAAAAACACAAAAGAATATTTAAAGCCTTGGGCTTTTCCAGGTTCCCTACAGAAGCTGAAAGAACAATGATGGACAAGTGGTTTGATGAAGGTTTTTTAATGGATGAAATACTTGATGCCTGTGGTAAAACTACGGGGATCCCCAATCCCAATCTCAATTACATAAATCAAGTTCTCGAAAATAGGAGAGAGAAGAGAGAAGGTGTTCTTGAGAAATTGGGAAAAGAGGAAAGAGGAAGCTTCAAGGATCGCTACGCAAAGCTTCGGGAAAAGAATAAGTTTGAAGCTGATGAAAGAAAAGAAGAAGTGTACAGGAGATCTCCCGGGATTAAAACAATAGATGAGGAAATAGCGGATCTGTATATGAGGTTTAGCAGGGAAGCTTTGACGGGGAATATAGAAGAACAGAAAAAGTTAAAAGAACGTTTAAACAGAAAAAATGAGGACAGAGCATATCTTTTGACTGAAGCAGGATTTCCATTAGGTTACACCGATGTGAAATATAATTGTGAAAGTTGTAAAGACACAGGGGTGACTGAACAAGGCATGCCTTGTAAATGCAGAGAACAAATACAGGATTTGTAAAAATAAACTATAAGTCATCGGAGAGCATAGGCACATGAGTTTTAGAAATAAAAAAGACGAAAAAAGCAACAAAACAGATAACAAGAAAGAACAAAAGGTAAAAGAAGAATATCCAAGCTATGAAGCATTATCCAGAGAAGATGCTAAAGCTTTGTTGGAGCTTAGGCTGAAGAAGAAATCCCAGGGGATTATTGTGCCTGAAATAGTAAATGAGCCTTCAGATGACTCGGATATTAAGATATTTCAAAGAGAAGGCAAGGCTTTAAAGAGGCAGGAGGCCCAGGACAGTCGTTTTCTTAAAAAGATGGAGAGAACTACGAGAGAAGGCGAGGAAAAGTATGAGAGGGAAGTCCAAAGGCTGAAGGAAGAAGAGGAGAGAACCAGGAAGAGACAGGAACAGGACCTGGCAAGACTCCTTAAGCAGGATGAAAAGGAGCAGCTGAAGAAAGAGGAAGAAGACCATAAGAAAAAGAAAGAGAGAGAAAAGAAGGAATTAAAGGAGAAGATTAAAGAAGAAAAAAAGAGAGAAAAGGAAAAGAGAAGAGAACGGTCTCTTCCAAATAGATTAAAAAGATACAGAGATGCCCGCTTTGCCATGACTGATAAGAAATACTATGAAAAAGAGGAGCAACAGAAGCAAAAGGAAAAACAGTCTGTCAGAGATGCCCGCTTAAAAATAAGCGAAAACAAGAAAAAGGACAGGGTTGATAAGGATAACAGAAGAAAGGCTATACAGGAACGAAAAGCCAGAATAATAGAAAGGGAGTTTCAAAAAGCAAAGGAAAGGGTTAGGTTCAGGGAGCTTCGCATAGCGGAAACCTTTGCAAGGAGAAAAGCAAAAACTGAAGAATATACAGTCCTAGAAAAAGCTTATGTAGATTGTGTTGCCGCAAGAGAAAGAATGTTGGAAGAAAAAGCGTTGAAAAAGGCAAGGGCTAAAAACCATGACGCTTACCTTAGGACCCTTCCCAAGGAAGAAAGAAAGGCTGAAACCCAGAACCATAACGGGATTTGCAAAGAAGAGAGAGAGGCCTATTTAAAGAAGAGAGAAGACATAATTCTGGCAAATCAGGGACTTGGCAAAAAGGACAGAAAAAAAGTTCCACCCAGGAATCCGGGAAGCTTGTCAGACAGAATAGGAAGAAGGGTCAGCTGTTACCTTAAAAAAAGGGTGCTGATACCTGTTAGAATAAAACATGAATTAATAAGCAGAAAAGCAGTCATTTCCAACAGAATGGCTTTGATTATAGACAGCATTTCATCTAAAAACGACAGAATAGACGATATTATAGAAGCTATAACAGAAGCCATGTCATACAGAGCCTACAGAATAAGACTGCTGACGGACAGGCATAAAGAGGTGCTCTTTGGCGTCTTGACAGGTGTGATTATTGTAATAATTCTCACCTTAAGCTTCTTTAACTATGTAACAGGATACGAATACTCCTACAACAAAAGAGTAATCGGAGTGGTGAAGAATCAGGAGGATCTGTTGGCCCTGGTAGACATAGTAAACGAACAGCTTTCAAAAGAACATGAAGCTATGATCACCATAGATAAAAATAAGCACATTTCCTTTAAAAGAGTTTTCATAATGGGAAGGGATGTGGACAATCAGGAAAGAGCCTTAAGAAAATTAACATATATGAGAGACCTGCCCTCTAAAGGAAATGCCATATATATTGAAGGCATAAGGGTGGGTGTGCTTAATACAAGAGAAGATGCGGAAAGATCCTTGAACACAGTGTTGAATAATTATCTTTCCACCAGCAAGGACACAGAATATGAAAGTGTAGGCTTTGCAGAGACCATCGAAATTAAGGAAGTGGATACAAGGCTGGGCGGGATAGAGACTGTGGATGATGTTGCCAATAAAATCCTTACAGGGGGAAAAAGAACGGAAACTCATACTGTAGAACCGGGGGAAACAGCAGTGTCTGTGGCTCAAAAATATAATATTACAGTGAATCAATTAATGGCTTCAAACCCTGACATGAATGTGCGGCAGCTTGAGATAGGGGAGATACTGTATCTGACTGAGGCTGTTCCCATGGTTAAGGTTCAGACTGTTGAAGTTACAAGATATATTGAATATATTCCTTATGCCACCACCTACCAGGACGATTCAAGCGTTTGGGAAGGCGAGCTTACTACAAAGGTCCAGGGCAAAGAAGGGGAAAGAGAGATTGTTGCCAAGATTGTAAGGAACAACGGCAAGGAAACAGCCAAGAAGGTTTTGGAGGAACGACTTATTTCAGAACCCAGGCAGGCTGTAGTTCTTGTAGGTACAAAACCGCCGCCGCCATTAAAGGGCACAGGCACCTTTATCTACCCTGTTACAAACTATACTTTAACCTCCAGATTTGGAACAAGATGGGGCAGGCTTCATGCGGGGATTGATATGGCAGCTCCTGTGGGGACAAAAATAAGGGCGGCAGACGGAGGCACGGTTATTATGGCAGGTTATAACGGTGAACTGGGTTATTGCGTGGAAATAGATCATGGCGGGAATCTTGTTACTGTATATGGCCACTGCAGCAAGCTTCATGTTTCAGTGGGAGAGCAGGTCTATCAAGGTCAGCATATTGCAGATGTGGGAAGCACCGGAAGAAGTACAGGATCACATCTACATTTCGAGGTTAGAGTATTAGGCGTTGCCAAGAATCCTTTTGAGTTTCTTTAATAGGCTTTTAGCTGTGAAATGAGGTTAAGCTATGGAAAAGAAAAGAATCCTTATAGTAGAAGATGAAAAACCCATATCGGACATAATTAAGTTTAACCTGGAAAAAGACGGGTTTTTAGTAAATGTTGCCTACGACGGTGAGGAAGGCTTTGAGCTGATTATGAAATGGGAACCGGACCTGGTTCTTCTTGACGTGATGCTGCCCAAACTGGACGGTTTCGAGGTTTTGAAAAGGACAAGAGAAAAAAATCAGGTGCCCATCCTTATGGTAACAGCAAAGGAAGAAGAGGTGGACAAAGTCCTGGGGTTGGAGCTGGGAGCTGATGACTATATTACGAAGCCCTTCGGTATGAGAGAGCTTCTTGCAAGGGTAAAGGCTAATATCAGAAGGTATGATACAGCGGATCTGAAGGATAGTGAAGAAGTGCCCGTTAAGAGCTATAAGAATCTGGAAATTGACATGAACAAGTATGAGATCAGAAAGGATGGAAAGCCCTTAGAGCTGACCTTAAGGGAATTTGAACTGTTAAGGTATTTGGCTGAGCGGGAGAACAAGGTCTTTTCAAGGGAACAGCTTCTTTTAGAGGTATGGGGATATGAGTACTTCGGAGATGTGAGAACAGTGGATGTTACTGTAAGAAGATTGAGAGAGAAACTGGAAAACGATCCGGCAGAACCTACCTATGTTATGACTAAAAGAGGTATAGGATATTATTTTCATAATGCATAGATAAAAAAATGATTCAAAGAACAAGAAGCATAAGACTGAGAATAGTTCTTATTTACTGCCTTTTGGTATTTATCGCTGTTACCATCATAGGCGTGTTTATAATGTCTGAAACAGGAAAATATCTGCGAGAAACTACTTCTGAAAGAATTTCCACCACCATTAATAAGGGAACCCTTCTTTCTTCCCTTTCAGAGCTTTCAGACTTAAACAGTCACCGGGAAGAAGCTCAAAAAAGTGTAGATTTGTGGGGGGAGACCTTAAAGGAAGAGATCTTCGTAATAGATGAGAACTTTAATATTGTAGCCGCCACAAATTACTATGAGGGGTTAAGCGCCCTTTCACTTCTTGATGAAAACCTGATTCTAAAAGGCCTTTCAGGTGAGGAAGGGGAAAAGGACAGCGTTTTAAATACTGAAGAAGGACCTATTCCTGTGTTGAATAAGGTGTATCCCATCAAAGGAGCTGAAGCTACGGGAGTGGTGTATATAAGAGCTGACTTAAGCTCCGTGGAGGATGCCATTAAAAACTTCAGAGAAATATTCTTGAAGGCTATGGCCATAGCCTTGCTGGTCACTTTGGTGCTGGGATTCCTCATAGCAAGAAGCATTACAGAACCCATAAACCATGTAACCGACATGGCAGAACGAATGGCGGAAGGAGATTTCAGCAGGGAGGTTAAGATAAAGTCCAAGGATGAAATTGGAGATTTAGCCCAGATGTTTAATCTTCTAAGGATTAAACTGAACGAAACCCTGTCCTTGATTAACAGTGAAAAGAACAAGCTGGAGGCTGTGCTTTCACATATGGCAGACGGTCTCATAGCGGTGGACAAGTCAGGGAACATCATTCACTTAAACCAAGCTGCTTTGGATCTGTTAAAGACAAACATAAGCACTGCTCTTACCTCTGACTATGACAGCCTTATTGAAGGTATTCTCTATGAGGATATGAGTTTTAAAAATTTATGGGAGAAATCGGCTGACGGTGCGGGAACCCAATCCTTTGAAACGGGAGGTTACATTTACAACTTAAGATACGATAAGTTTCAGGATGAAGCAGGGGAGGATTCAGGCCTTATAATTATCATCCAGGATATTACTGAAAGGTATAAGCTTGAAAATATGCAGATGGACTTTGTGGCGAACGTAAGTCATGAGTTAAAAACTCCTCTCACCACAATTAAGAGCTATACAGAAACAATGCTGGAAGCTGATGAAGGGGACAGAGTGCCTTCCAAAGAATTCTTAACTGTAATAGACGAAGAGGCGGACAGGATGGCAAGATTGGTTTCCGATCTTTTGAAGCTTTCCAGACTTGAGTATAAGAGGGAAGAAACTGTAAAAAGAGAGATTAACATTTGTGAATTATTAAAGGATACGGTTTCCAAGGTGAAGATTCAATCCACGGCCAAGGGCCAGCAGTTCAATCTGCTTTTTGATGAGTGCCTTGATGTAAAGGTTATGGTGGACAAAGACCAGATGGAACAGGTGCTTTTGAACTTAGTTACCAATGCCATTAAATATACGGATAACAAGGGCAGAATAGATATAGATTTGAGGACCGACAACGAGGTGGCAAGAATAATGGTAAGGGACAACGGGGTAGGAATACCGGAAAAAGATGTTTCAAGGGTTTTTGAAAGATTTTTCCGTGTAGATAAAGCAAGGTCAAGGGAAATGGGAGGAACGGGATTAGGTTTAGCCATTTCAAAACAGATAGTAGAAAACCACGGCGGGAAACTGTTTTTGGAAAGTAAGGAAGGAAAAGGCACCACAGTGACTCTCCTGTTACCTCTGCGGGACACAAGAGGAATAAAAGGGCTTTTGTAGGAGAAAAAATCAGATGGCAAAGGACAGGCTTTCAAGGAGCCAAAGATATGTAAAAAAAGCAGTGGAAAATCCTGTGGAAGCTGCCTCTGACAGGGAAAAGCGGCGGGAGAAAAGAGAAGCTGATTTAATAAGAAAGAAGGAAAAAGAAGTACAGAAGAAACCGGCTTCAAAGAGAAGAAAGCTTAAAGCTTCAAGAAAAAGGCTGGTTTATCTTGTAATAATACTGTCTCTTATAGCTTTAGTGGCAATAAAAGTGGAAAATATCCACTCTCTTATAAAGGAAAGGCAGGAGCTGACAGCTTACAAGTATGTCCTAATGAAGGAAAAAGCTGCCTTAAACGAAGAGATGAACAATGTGAAAAGCAAAGAATACGTGGAACAACAGGCAAGAGCCCAGCTCAGACTCGTAAGGCCCGGTGAGATTCTTTATATTTTCCCTGAAAAGGAAAAGGACCTTGAAGAAGATAATTAATGAAATCCTGGTGGTGGAGGGAAGGGAAGACACGAGGAATTTACTGAAGTATTTTCAAGTGACCACCATTGAAACACACGGCTACGGAATAAGTGAAGAGACATGGGAGAAGCTGGACAGAGCATATAAAGAGCCGGGACTCATAATTTTTACAGACCCTGACCATCAGGGAAGGCTTATAAGGGAAAGGCTCATTAAAAGATATCCTGAGGCAAAGATGGCTTTTGTCTGCAAGGAAGAGGCTTTGGCTAAAGGAAAGGCAGGAGTAGAGCATTGCTCCTTTGAAACTTTACAAAGAGCTCTTGATTGCGCAAAAGCTATTTTCAATGATAGGGAAGAAAGTGTTTTCACCTATGAAGATTTGCGGAAGAGCGGCCTTACGGGAACTGAGGATGCGGGAAGAAGAAGGGAAGCCTTTTGCAAATATTTAGGCATAGGCTATGGAAACTCCAAAGGACTTTTAAAAAAGCTAAAGGGCTTTAATATTACAAGGAGCGAATTTGATGAAGCTTTATCAGCCATCTGTCTTAAGGAGCCTGATGGAGAGCTATGACCTTAAAGCTCTTAAAGGATTAGGCCAAAATTTTCTGACAGATAAAAATATAATTGATAACATAATCTCTAAATCCCTAATTGACGAATCAGATCTTGTTATTGAAATAGGGCCCGGTCTTGGAGCCTTGACACAGGAGCTTTTACATAAGGCGGGCCACGTTATTGCGGTGGAAATAGATAAAAAGCTCATACCTGTTCTTAGGGATGTCTTTAAAGATACAGACAACCTGACCCTTGTAAACCGGGATATTATGAAGCTGGATATTGGGGAATTAATAAGAGAGGAAGGAAGAGGGCTAAAATCGGTGAAGGTGGTGGCCAACCTGCCTTACTACATCACATCGCCTCTTGTTATGAAGCTCTTGGAAGAGTATAAGGGATTTTCCCTCTTAACCCTTATGATGCAAAAGGAGGTGGCAGAACGAATTACAGCTCCGCCCTCCTCAAAGGCAAGGGGTGCGATAAGTGTGTCCGTTGAGTATTACGCAGAAGCCTTAATTATTATGGATGTATCTAAGGAGGTCTTTTATCCGAAACCCAAGGTGGACTCCTGTGTGGTGATGCTTAAGCCAAGAGAATATCCTTCTAAGGTGGGGGATGAAGAGCTTCTGTTCAAGCTGATAAAAGCAGCCTTTCAAATGAGAAGAAAGACATTGCTGAATGCCTTGTCCAATATTGAAGGTTTGGAAAAAGGAAGAATTGTTGAAGCTCTTTTAAAAGTAGATGTGAATCCTGAGAGGAGGGGAGAAACCTTATCCTTGGAGGAGTTTATAAAAATAGCCAATTCATTATGATTACAGTAAAAGAAAAGACACAAAAAATTTCACAGTGGTATAAAAGTCATTTATCGGGAAGGCTGACGGTTCCCATAGCTCTTTCAATTCTGGTGAACTTGTATATTGAAGCCATGGCCAGACAGGGGTTGGGTAAAGGCCTCCTTTTCGTTGTGGAAAAACCTGTTATATTCCTCTTAAATGCCCTTATAATTTTTGCCCTTCTTTCCATAGGCATTCTCGTTAGAAAGAAAATTCTCCTATACATGTTTGTTTCATTAACCTTTATTGTGCTTGGAACTATAAACGGCATTATTCTTTCAAAGAGAATGACTCCTTTTACTACAAAGGATGCGGCTAACCTAAAGGACGGAATAACCATTATAACAAATTATTTTTCCGTAAAAGCCCTTATAGCAGGGGGAATCCTGGTGTTTTTTCTCTTAATTGGAATTCTGCTGCTGTTTTTGAAAGGACCTAAAAGCCCGAAAATTAATTATAGGAAAAAAGGAGCTCTTTTTCTTGCCATAGTCTTTGGCACCTTTGGCATTATGGGACTAAGCATTAAGGTGGGAATTTTGGAAACATACTTTGGAAACCTGGCTTACGCTTACAGAGACTTTGGATTTACATACTGTTTCGTAAACACATGGCTTAATACAGGAATCAATCCCGGAAAGGGTTACTCTGATAATTACTTTAAAAATATTTTCCCCAAGGAGGAGAGGGAAGATGATGGGTATATGGATTTTCTTGCGGAAGATGACGGTATCAAGCACCCCAATATTGTGATGGTTCAACTGGAGTCATTTTCGGATCCTATGTGGTTTAAAAACATAACCCTTTCAAAGGACCCCATTCCATACTTCAGAAGCCTTCAGGAAAAGTATTCAAGCGGTATTTTAAAGGTGCCTTCAGTAGGTGCAGGAACAGCGAATACGGAATTTGAGGTTCTTACAGGAATCAGCGTCAGAAGCTTTGGACCCGGTGAATATCCCTATAAATCAATTCTGCTTAAAACTACGGTGGAAACGGTGGCCTATGATTTAAAGGGCATAGGATACAGCGCTCACGCCATTCATAATCACAGAGGAGCCTTTTACGGAAGAAATCTTGTATACCCCAATATGGGCTTTGACACCTTTACAAGCCTGGAATACATGAACAATGTGGTGAAGACGCCGAGAAACTGGGCAAGGGATGCTGTACTTACTGAGTATATAATGGATGCTATGAAGAAGACTGAAAAAGAAGATTTCGTCTTCACAGTTTCCGTGGAAGGTCATGGGGCATATCCTAATACTCAAGTACTGCAGGAGCCTTATGTGGAGGTAATAGGTGCACCTTCAGAGGAGCTTAAGTGGCAATATGAGTACTATGTCAACCTTCTTAACAGCATGGACAATTTTATAAAAGAGCTTACATCTGCCCTTTCCCTATACAACGAAAAAGTTATTCTTGTTTTGTACGGCGATCATCTGCCGGCCATTGATTTCACCGAAGAGGATCTGTTGTCAGGGGACATGTATGAAACACCTTATGTTATATGGAGCAATTACTATTTGCCTAAGGAAGAGAAAACTCTTTATGCTTATCAATTGGCAGCTGAAACCTTAATTAAGGCAAATATTCATAAAGGGACCATGATTAAATACCATCAGTACCATGAAAATGAACCTCTCTATCTTGATAATATGGAGCTTTTGGCATACGATATGCTTTACGGCAAGAGGTTTCTGTATGACAGGGAAAGCCCCTTTGAGAGGACAGATATGAAGATGGGCATTAATCCCATCAAGGTTAACGAGGTTGTTGTAATCGGAGGGAGCTACTTTATTAAGGGTGAAAACTTTACTCCCTTCAGTAAAATTTCCATCGACGGTAATATTTTGGAAACCATATATTTAGGGCCTTCTGTGTTAGGCTTGCTTAAGGAAATAAATCCTGATGATGTGGCAAGGATGAAGGTGAGCCAGGTGGAGAAAAATAGAGAAGTCTTAAGCACTACAGAGTAAAAGCGAAAGGAAGTAAGATGGCTTTTTCAGAGAAAATTTATGGCCTTTTAGGCAGAAATTTATCTCACAGCTTTTCAAAGGAAATCCATGAAAAACTGGGGGCATATAATTTTTTCATGTGGGAAAGAGAGCCTGAGGATATTCCTTCTTTCTTTGAGAAAAGAGAGTTTGACGGCCTGATGATTACGATTCCCTATAAAGAGAGAGTTTTAGAGTATCTGGATTCCATGTCACCTGAGGTTAAGGCTTTAAGCTGCTGCAACCTTATTCTTAAGGATGAGGGCAGGCTGAAAGGTTTTAACACTGATGTGTATGGCTTTAAGTATATGGTGAAAACGGCCGGCATAAGCATTGAGGATGAAAAGGTTTTGGTGCTGGGAGACGGAGCCACCTCAAGGACTGTTATTCATTGTCTGAAGGAGGAAAACCCTAAAGAAATTTTACAGGCCAAAAGGAAGGGACCCTTTGCAGTGAAAGACAACGTTAAAGGCCTCACTTATAAAGATGATTTTAAGGATGCTGCCATAGTGATCAACACAACGCCTGTGGGTATGTTCCCAAAAACAGGAGAAGCCCTTGTAGATTTGTCACAATTCCCTAAGGCGGAGGGTGTCCTGGATGTAATATATAATCCTCTATACTCAAAGCTTCTTCTTGATGCAAAGGATAGAGGTATAAAATTTTCAAACGGCCTTCCCATGTTAATAGCCCAGGCCATGGAGGCGGGAGAGATTTTTCTTAATGGGAAGATGCCTGAAGGCAGGACCAAAGAGGAATGGATTGAAAGGATTCTAAAGGAGGAACAATCAAGGCTTAAGAATTTTGTATTCATAGGGATGCCGGGATCAGGGAAAACTTCCATAGGAAAGAAAACGGCAAGGGACCTTGGCAAGGTCTTTGTGGACACAGATGAGCTTATTGAAGAAGCCTTAGGAAAATCCTGTGAAGATATAATCAGGGAAAAGGGAGAGGAATTCTTCAGGGCTCAGGAGCTTGTGGCAGCAAAAGCAGCGGGAGAAAAGACAGGACAGGTTATTTCTACGGGAGGCGGTATGGTTCTTCAGGAAAAGGCCATGGATTATTTAAGACAGAACTCAGAGGTTGTATATATTAAAAGGCCCTTGGAAAAGCTTGATATGAAGGGGAGACCTTTATCGGAAAATATGGATGTTCTTAGGAAGCTTTATGAATTAAGAAAGCCCTTGTATGAGAGGTATGCAGAAACTGTCTATGATAACAGTGAGGATTATTAATTATGGAAGAGCGGATAATCATTGAAAGAGGAAGTCTTAACAGGCTTGGTTCTTACCTTAAGGAATACAATCCGAAAAAGGTGGGAATCGTAACGGACTCCAATGTGGGAGAGTTGTATTTAGCAGGGGTTGTGAAGGACCTTGAAGAAAACGGTTTTTCAGTGTTTACCCATGTTATAGAGTCCGGAGACTTATCAAAAAATATAGATAACTTTAATTTAATACTGTGTGAATTATCAAAGGAGGGCTTTACGAGAAAGGATATTCTCATAGCCCTTGGAGGAGGCGTAACAGGTGACTTGACAGGCTTTGTTGCAGGATGCTTTATGAGAGGAATACCCTATGTTCAAGTGCCCACTACTCTTTTAAGCATGGTGGATTCTTCCATAGGCGGTAAAACGGGAATTAATCTTAAAACAGGGAAGAATCTGGCAGGCCTGTTTCACTTTCCTCTGTTTACTCTCATGGACCCTTCAGTCCTTAAAACTCTTCCCGAGAACACATACAGGGAAGGACTTTCAGAAGTTGTGAAGTACGGTATCATCAAAGAGCATGAGATGCTTAAGCTGGTTAAGGATTATAAAGAGAAGGAAGATGAGATTATAAAAAGGTCTGCTTCCATAAAAACCTTAATTGTGAGCCGGGATGCATTTGAAAAAGATGAAAGAATGCTTTTAAACTTTGGGCATACGGTTGGCCATGCCCTTGAAGCCTTGTCAGGATATTCAATATCTCATGGAGATTCTGTGGCTTTGGGAATGGTTATTGAAGCAGAAGGCCTTTATAATCTTGGCTTTACAGACTATAATGCAGGACCGCTTCTCAGAGATACTCTGAGAACCTTGGGCTTTTCACTAAAGACCGACACCTTAGACAAAAAAAGCCTTTATAAATTTATAGAAAGCGATAAAAAGAGAGCCGGGGATGGAATAACCCTTATAGTTCCCCAAAGCCCGGGAGTCTGTCGCCTTGAAAAGGTAACCATGGACACTGTAAAAAAGCTGTTGGTATAAAACTGATTCCGTTTGAAATAATAAAGGCGGTGTGTTAATATATTTAAGTCTGACGAAAAATTTATGAAGGCTGCATTAAAGGAAGCAAAAAAAGCCTATAAAAAGGGTGAAGTCCCCGTAGGCTGTGTAATTGTAAAAAATGGTAAAATCATTGCAAAGGGCCATAATAAGAAAGAGGGAAGAAGAGATCCTTTAGCTCATGCAGAAATGATTGCCATTAGGAAAGCTTCAAAAAGACTGTCTTCCTGGCGGCTTTTGGATACGGTGCTCTATGTTACTTTGGAGCCCTGCACCATGTGTGCAGGCGGTATAATAAGTTCAAGAATACCAAGGGTGGTTTTTGGTATAAGGGATGAAAAGGCAGGTGCCTTAGGCTCAACAGTATCCCTTCTTGATAATAAAAGTCTTAACCATCATCCAAAGGTTACAGAAGGCGTTTTAAAGGAAGAATCGAAAACTCTTATGGAAGAGTTTTTTAAAGACATAAGAAAAAGAAAGACAAAGGAGCAACAAGTATGAAGAGAATCCTTATTCTCATTTCCATGTTATTGGTTTTGCTGATGGCCACAACTCAGGCGGCTTTCGGTACCCTGATATTGGAAAAGAGTTTTCCGAAGGACGGGGGAGACAATTATCAGGCTATGAACTTTGCGGTTAAGCTGTATTTCAACCAGGATATAAGCCTTGATAAAAATAAAGATGCCATTCATTTTTATGATGTGGATAACAACAAGGTAGACTTTACACTTGCTTACAGCGCAAAGGAAACGGGGCTGGCACTGGTTGCGGTAAATGGAGACCTTCAGCAGAATGCCAAGTATAGAGTGGTGGTGGATGAAACCTTTGAATCTGTAAACGGTGAACTTCTAAAGGCGCCTATAACCATACACTTTGCCACAAGGGATACATCAAAGGACATGACTGTGAACATGGTGCTTATGGGAGGTATGATGGCAGTAGTGCTGGTACTTTCCACCAGGTCCTTAAAGAAAAAAGAAGAGGAAGATAAAAAGGGCAAAAAAACTGACAGTAAGGTTAACCCATACAAAGTGGCTAAGGAAAAGGGTAAATCCGTTGAAGAGGTAGTGGCCAAAGATATAAAGGCCAAAGAGAGAGCCAAAGCGCAAAAGGCAAAACAGGAAGCGGAAAAAGAAAAAGCAAAGGCTGATCTTCTTAAAGGCAAGTATAAGGGCAGGCCGGAGGAAAGTGATCCCAACAGAAAGAAAGTAAGGGAAAGAAAGCCCATAAGTTTGGCAGGCAGCACTTATAAATCAGGCAAGAAGAAAATGTTCGAGGAAGAAAGAAAAAGAGAGGAAGCCAGAAGAAGGGCAGGCACTACAAATCCTAAAAAGAAAAAGGGTTCGGGTAAGAAAAGGTAAGTAAGCTTAATGGAGCGGAAGCAGGGATAACCGGCTTCCGCTTTATCAAAGGAGACAAAGGAACATGGAAAGAGAGGCTCTGTTCAGAGCTTATGGGAAAATCAATCTCTATCTAGATGTAACGGGACTTCTTAAAAACGGATATCACAAGGTGGAAATGGTTATGCAGGCAATAAGCCTTCATGATACCTTGGGTATTTCTATAGCTGAAGGAAAGGAAGCTGTAGAATTTAGATCCAGCCTTAAAAGTTTAGAAGGTGATGATGAAAACACTGTTCTTAAAGCTTTGAAAATCTTCAAGGAAGAGACAGGCTTCAGGGGGACAGTATCCATAGATTTGGAAAAAAGAATTCCTGTGGCGGGAGGCCTTGGAGGAGGAAGCTCTGACGGAGCTGCTCTTCTGCTTGCCATGGACCATCTTCTGGGCTCAAGGTTATCTTTGGACAAACTCTTATCTATGGCTGAGAAGGTGGGAATGGACACGCCTTTTCTAATGTTGACTCAGATTAAGAATTGGAACTTTCTCAGAAAAGAATTAAAAGAAGACGAAAGAGCCTCCTATTGTGCCCTTGCTACAGGGACAGGAACCAAGTTAAAGCCCTTATCAGGAATTGACAGCTTTGTAGTCACAGTAACTCCCGATATACAAGTAAGTACAGAAGAGATTTATAAGATGACAGACAGAGAGGGGATTAAAAACCATCCTTGTCTGGAGGGCTTTTTAAAGGGCTTAAAGGCAGGAAATCATTGTGAAATTAAAAATAATACAGGGAATGTTCTTGAATTCTTTGCGGCAAAGAAGTATCCTATAATCGTGTATACAAAAAACAAAATGGAAAGTTTAGGAGAACCTTTACTGGTTCTCATGTCAGGCTCAGGTGGAACAATATTCAGTCTTTATGAAGAAGAAAAGGATGCCCAAAATGCTTACGAGGAGATGATAAAGCATTACAAATGCACCAATCTGACAAGGACAATGATTTAATAACTTTTACTATAATATGTAAGGAGCAGATAGAAAGAAATGTTAAATATCGATATTAACAGTCATAAGCCTTTAAGAGAGATCGTTTATGAGGAATTGAAGAAATTAATTCTTACAGGGAAAATTTCACCGGGCACCAGAATGATGGAAGTGGAAATGGCTGAAGAGCTTGGGGTGTCCCGTACTCCTGTAAGAGAGGCTATCAGAAAACTTGAGAGAGAAGGCCTTGTAAATATTGAGCCGAGAAAAGGAGCTTATGCCGCCTCTATGACAAAGAGGGATATGGTGGATATCCTTGAAGTCCGTCAGACTATGGAGGGCTTGGCGGCACAGTTTGCGGCAGAGAGAATGACGAAGGAACAAATAGAGGACCTTCAAAAAGTCAGCGAAGACTTTAATAACGCTGTTAAGGCTGGCGATATGGGAGAGATGATAAGGCAGGATACCTTGTTTCATCACCTTATAGTGGAAGGCACAGGAAACAAATTGTTAAAGGAGATGGTGGAGCAGCTTCAGGAGCTGGTATTGCGATTCAGATATTTATATTATGACGATTTCAGACGAGCTGAAAAAATGCCTGATGAGCATAAGGAAATTCTTGATGGCATTATAAAAAAGGATGGAATAAAAGCGCGGGATGCGGCAGACTATCATATTGACGGTTTGAAGCAGATAGTTATAAGTGAAGATATGGCAGGAAAATAGAAAGGGCGTAAAGCCCTTTCTTAATTTCTCTTTTCCTGTAATATGAGACTAAGCTTTTCCATTTTACCTTCCCTTGCAATGGTTACAGTAATTTCTTCACCTATCTTAAGTTTGGAGAGTATTAAAGGCACATCTTCATAGGAGTTTATTACGGCCCCCTCAATAAAGAGAATCCTGTCACCTGAAACAAAGCCGGCAGTCTTGGATTGAGGTGTGTCGGCAGACACTACATAAACGCCTAAAGCAGGGACTCCGTACCTGAGTGCATCCTCCTTTGTGGTGATATCAACAAGGGTTAAGCCCATTTGCACTCTGCCTTGAACGTACCCTACCTTCATTAAATCCTCCAACACAGGTTCTACTGAATTAATTGGAATGGCAAAGCCCAAGCCTTCCACATTGGAGCCTCCGGATTTTGCCACCACTATGCCTATCAACTCGCCATACTGGTTAAAAAGGCCGCCTCCCGAGTTCCCCGGATTGATTGAAGCATCTGTCTGTAAAAGTAACATATGCTTTCCTGAAACTGTAACGCTTCTGTCAAGGGCACTTATTATGCCTGCCGTTGCAGTGCCTCCCAGTTCACCTAGAGGATTTCCAATGGCCACGGCCAAATCCCCCACCACAAGAGCAGAGCTGTCTCCCGAAACTGCCGTGGACAAACCTTGGGCATTTATTTTCAAGAGAGCTACATCTGTTTGCGGATCTGTAGCTATAAGGTCGGCAGAGTAACTTGTCCCCGTTTTTAAGGTTACGGTAATCTTTCTTGCTCCTTCAATAACATGGTTATTGGTAACTATATATCCATCCTCTTTTATGATTACGCCGGAGCCTGCTCCTTGTGTAATATACTGGCCAAGCCAGATGTCGGTAGCAACCTGCTCTGTTCTTATTTCCACCACCGCCAAGGCATTTTTATTAACTATTTCCTGAATGGTCATCTCACTTCCTGTGGCATGCTCCAAGTTTAAGCCTGACTTTGAAAATGAGGACGTGGCTCTGTCAGGTAAAAGATTGTTAAAAGTGTTCTGTAAAGACAAGTTATTGGAATTTGAGAAAGCAAGAAGCCCACCTAAAAATCCGGCAGTTAACGAAAAAAGTATAAAAACAAAAATTATGAAGAAAACCAAAGCCTTGCTTAAGCCTTTCTTTTTTTCATCTTTTTGTCCTGCTGCATTTCTCTTGATTCCGGGGCCGTACTCGGAGCCCCAAATCTTTATATCCTGTTCTTTCATCTATGTTTCCCCCTCGTTTGTCTTCTATATAATTAAGAAGGCTACTTTCATATATACCCTAAATACTGAGAAAGTATACTCTTGAAAAATGGTGATTTGGTGAAGTTTTAAAGGAAAAAATTTCTTAATGCCTAAGACGTAGGTGGCTAATTATGGTATAATCTAATGATATGTCAATCATCAAACAGGGGACATGAAAATGGAAAGGGAAATGTGGGAGAAAGAACTGAACAGGTGGCTTGAAAGTCCTTTGGTGGAAGAGAAAACCAAGGGGGAGCTTAGGGAGCTTTTGGGAAAAGGTGAGGAAGGAAACCTTATTCTAAAGGACATGTTCTACCATGAGCTTACCTTTGGCACAGGAGGTTTAAGAGGAAAGCTTGGCCCCGGTACCAACAGGATGAACATCCATACAGTTAAAAAGACAACTTTAGGTCTTTCTTCCTATATTATAAATAATAACCTTGGAACAAGTGTGGCCATAAGCTACGATTCAAGGAATATGTCCAAAGAGTTTTCTGAAATTGCCAAAGAGGCCTTAATGGATTCAGGGCTGGATGTCTACCTTTATGATACGCTTATGCCGGCACCTTCCTTAAGCTTTGCAGTGAGGTATCACAAGTGTGCCATGGGAATAATGATCACTGCAAGCCATAACCCAAAGGAGTATAACGGGTATAAGGTGTACAATAAAAGAGGCTGTCAGGTGACAGAGGAGGAAGCCTCCAAGATACTGGAAGAAATAAGTAAAACAGAATGGTTTTCTGAAAAGAAAAACCACAGGAAAGGCCGTCTCACCATGATGGGCCATGAGACGAAAAATGCTTATTACGACAGAGTATCTGAAGAAAGCACAGGGGTGATATGCGACAACCTTTCCCTTGTTTATACTCCGTTAAACGGTACAGGTCTCGAGCCTGTTAAGGAGATGGCAAGGAGAAAAAAGGTCAGGGACTTTGTAATTGTAAAGGAGCAGGAAGCACCTGATGGGAATTTCCCTACCTGCCCCTATCCAAATCCCGAAAAGAAGGAAACCTTAAAACTTGCAATAGAGCTGGCAGTTAAACAGAATATAGACTTGGTGCTGGCAACAGACCCCGACTGCGACAGAGTAGGAATTTCCGTAGCTCACAATGGCTCCTACATTCTTCCCACAGGCAATGAAACGGGCTTGCTTCTTTCAGATTACCTGTTATCAAAGGCTGAAGGCAAAACTGACAATCTGCTTTTAGTAAGAACTATCGTTACATCACCTCTTCTTGACTTAATAGCAAAAAACTATGGGGCAAGAGTTGAAAAAACGCTTACAGGATTTAAATATATTGGTGAGCTTATTGGAAAGCTGGAGGATGAAGGAAGAGAGAAGGAGTACTTGTTTGGCTTTGAAGAAAGCTACGGGTACTTGAAAGGCACTTACGTAAGGGACAAAGACGGCGTAAATGCAGCCATGCTGATAATGGAAATGGCTGCATATTATAAGGAAAAAGGCTTAACACTTATAGACAGGCTTGAGTATCTTTATAAGACTTACGGCTATTATAAAAACGGACTTTTAGACTATGAATTCCCCGGAATAAAAGGGATGGAAGAGATGAGAAACCTTATGAGAGCTTTAAGGGGAAAGCCACTTGATGCGATTTCCGGTTTAAAGGTCATAGAAGTTTACGACTACATTAAGGGTGGGAAGCTTCCTCCTTCAGATGTTTTGGAATTTCTGCTGCCTTTTGAGAACAAGGTAATCATAAGGCCTTCCGGTACTGAGCCTAAATTAAAAATATATCTTTTTGGAAAAGGTGAAAGCGAAGAGGAAGCAGAGGACATACTTAAAAGAATGGAAGCTTTTTTCAATGAATACATTAAGGGAAGTGAAAAAAGATGAGTAAATTAAGGCTGGGTGTTATTTTCGGCGGTCGTTCTTCGGAGCATGAAATATCCTTGTTATCTGCGACAGCCATTATGAGAGAGGCTGAAAAAGCAGGAAAGTATGAAATAGTTCCCATAGGAATTACGAAAGAGGGCCAATGGAAAAGTTACACAGGTGATTATGGCTGTTTAAAGGTTGACTGGGAAAAGGATGCACTTCCTTTTAATGTGGGAGATCTAAAAGAAGTCGTGGATTTTGCTTTCCCCGTCCTTCATGGGCCTTACGGAGAGGATGGAACTATACAGGGACTTTTCGAAATGCTTAATATTCCTTATGCAGGATGTTCCACTTTATCATCATCAGTAGCCATGGACAAGGGAATTGCCAAGGATTTGTTTAGCGCAAAAAATATTCCTCAGGTAAAATATCTGGTGGTGGAAAAAGAAACATATAAGGGTAAAGACAAAGAGTTGTTTTTGAAAAAGCTGGGGTTGCCCCTCTTCGTAAAACCTGCTAACGGAGGTTCAAGCGTAGGTATTACCAAGGTTAAGAAAAAGGAAGATTTGGAAGATGCCATTGCCAATGCATTTTTATACGATAGAAGGATACTCCTTGAAAGAGGTGTAAATGCAAGGGAAATAGAGGTCTCCGTAATAGGAAATAACTTAAGGGACTATGAGGTGTCTGCCATAGGAGAAATATTACCTGCTTCTGAGTTTTATGATTATAAAGCCAAATATGAATCGGAGGGCAGGTCCAAGCTGTTGATTCCTGCAGAACTAAAGAAAAACGAAGAGGAAGAGATTATAAGATTGGCTAAAGAAGGCTTTTCAGCCATCGACGGGGAAGGTTTCTCAAGGATAGACTTTTTTATTGACAAGGATTGGGGTAACATATATTTAAATGAGATTAACACGATTCCCGGATTTACTGAATTCAGTATGCTGCCCCTTCTGTGGAAGCAGAGAGGAGTGGAATTTCCGGAGTTGGTGATGAAAATAGTGGGGTATGGAAATGAAAGATATAGCATTAAAAATAGTTGGTCTACAGATTTTCACAAATGAAGAAGAGGATAAGATAGAGCTCTTTACAGAAGGCAAGCTGTACAGAAAGGGCAAGTCAACATTTCTGGAATACGATGAAAGTGAGTTTTCCGGATTGCCCGGATGTAAGACTCATCTTACTCTTACGGGGAATACTGTACTTATGCGAAGGATTGGGGATCCTGAGGATGAGACAGTTTTTGAATTTAAGAAGGGCAAAAAAACCATGGGAACCTATGAAACTCCTTTCGGCCCTATTGAGATGGAGGTTTTGACAAACAAGGTAACAAATAAACTTGGAAAAGAAGATAAAGGAACCATAGATATAGACTATCACGTCAGTCTGAGAGGCTTTTCTGAAAGTCATAATAGGCTGAAGATTGAAGTGATGTAGTACATTGGACAGGAGAAGAAAATGAGACAAAAGACAGTAAAAATAATTGCAATAATCGTAGCAATTGCCATGGTCTTAACATCCATAGCCTTTGTTTTTTTTGTGCCTTCTGCCTACGGGGCTACCGCCGAGGACAAAGAGCTCGTAAAATCACAAATGGAGATATTAGGAGAATACCTTCTCTTGATGGAAGAGAATTATAAAGACAAGGTTTTGATTGAAGATTTGATAAAGGGTGCATTTCAAGGCGCCACAAAGAGCCTTAATGACCCTTATTCCATTTACTTTGAAACGGAAAAGCAAGCCATTGATTATAAAAATACAGTTAATCAAACTTACGAGGGCGTGGGTATTACCATTTCAAAAAGCGGTGCTGATATTCTCGTAGTGGAGGAGAATCCTCTTGGACCTGCTGCAAAAGCAGGCGTTAAGCAAGGAGATAAAATACTGGCCATAGACGGTAAATCCATAAAGGAAAAAACCCTGGAAGAAATAGCTTCAATGCTGAGAGGGCCTAAGGGAACCCAGGTTACCTTAAATCTTCAAAGGGAAGGAAAGGGCTTTTCTATTACTGTAATAAGAGAAGAAATTAAAACCAAGTCAGTAACATACGAAATCCTAGAAGGAAATATAGGTTATATAAAAATTAGCGCCTTCAGTGAAGGAAGCTTTAATGATTTTAATTTTGCCAGGATAGCTCTGACAAACAGAGGGGCGGAAAAGTTGATTGTGGATGTGAGAGGAAACGGGGGAGGCCTTATTAACGAAGCCCTTCTTCTTGCCGACTACTTTATTGATGAAGGAGCCATTACACATTTTTACAGAAAAGGCGAGCCGGTGGAATCTTTTATGGCAAAGAAGAACCTTGTGGAGCCTTTACCGGCAGTGGTTTTAATAGACAGAAACAGTGCCAGCGCAACGGAGCTTTTTGCGGCAGCCCTAAAGGACAGCAAAACGGCAACCCTGGTAGGAGAGAAAACCTACGGTAAAGGTGTAATTCAAGTTCTAGGCAACCTTAAGGGCTCAGGAGGATACAAATTGTCTATACTGTATTTTGTCTCGCCTAAAAAGAATGGTGTAGATAAAGTAGGTGTCACCCCGGATATAGAAGTAAAAAATAGAATTTCCCAGGATATTCTCTCCTCAACAGATATGTTTCAGACCTTTGTCCCCATGAGTGAGGAAGTTAAGCCTGCCAAAGGTATGACAGGACTAAATGTCTACGGGGCTCAGCAAAGGCTTAAACTTTTAGGATATGATATTGAAGTTAACGGGAAAATGGATGAAAATACTGTGACTGTTGTTAAGAACTTCCAAAAACAGGAAAGCCTATGGCCTTATGGAGTGTTAGACTTTACCACTATGAAGAAGCTTGAGGAAAGGTCATACGACTATGCTTACGGAATAGTCAGCAAGGATTACCAACTTGAAAAGGCATTGGATATATTAGCTCATTAGCCTTATGGAAAAGGAGAAGACAGGGACAATGAAGAAAATCGGCTTTGATAATGACTGCTACATGGAACAGCAGACCAAGTACATTCTTGACACAATAAACAATCACGGTTCAGGCAGATTGTATCTTGAGTTTGGAGGCAAGCTGGTTAACGACAAGCATGCCATGAGAGTGCTGCCCGGTTTTGACGAGAATGCTAAAATTAAACTGCTCCAAAGATTGAAGGAGAGAGCCGAAATAGTCTTATGTGTCTATGCGGGAGATATTACCACAAATAAAACAAGGCAGGACTTTGGTATTACTTATGACCTTGAAGTGTTACGTTTGATAGATACCTTCAGGCAGTATAATCTTCAAATACACGGAGTGGTTATAACAAGATATGAAGATTCCCCTGCGGTAAATGTTTTTATTAACAAGCTGAACAGAAGAGATATTAAGACCTACAAACACTACTTCACAAAGGGTTACCCCACAGATGTGGACACCATTGTTTCTGAAGAAGGATATGGACAGAATGCCTATATAGAGGTGACAAAGCCTCTTGTGGTAGTTACAGGCCCCGGAGCAGGCTCGGGAAAGCTTGCCACCTGCCTATCTCAGCTTTACTTCGATCATAAAAGAGGTATAGATGCAAGGTATGCAAAATTTGAAACATTCCCCGTATGGAATCTTCCTTTAAGGCATCCTGTAAATGTGGCTTATGAGGCAGCCAGCGTAGATTTAAGGGATGTGATAATGATAGATAACTTTCATCTTGAGGCTTACGGCAAGATGGCAGTGAATTACAACAGGGACCTAGAAATCTTCCCCGTTTTAAAAAGAATTATTGAAAAAATCACCGGCAAAGAGTCTGAGTATAAATCGCCTACAGACATGGGAGTTAACAGGGTTGGCTTTTCCATTATAGATGATGAGGTCTGCAGAAGAGCTGCTGAGCAGGAAATAATCAGACGCTACATAATTTCAGAGTGCGACTATAAGAAGGGCAAAATATCCGAGGAAGCTCTAAAGAGATCAAAGCTACTTATGGACGATATGAGCTTAAAGGTTGAGGATAGAAGCGTAGTAAAGCCTGCAAGGGAATATATGGAATATAAAAGAAGCCTGGATCAGCGCTATGAAAACGTGGTGGTTATGGCCATGGAGCTTGAGTCAGGTGAAATAATAACGGGCAGAAGCTCAAGAAGAATGGTGGCGGCAGCAGCATGTGTTCTGAATGTAATAAAGAAGCTGTCAAATATCGGCGATGAAATTCCTCTTGTGTCTCCTCTCATACTTGAATCAATCCAAAAGCTTAAGACGGAAGCATTGAAGCAGGACAGAGGAAGCTTGAATCTGGAAGAAGTTTTAAGTGCTCTTGTAATCTCATCCCATACCAACCCCACCGCTGAGCTGGCAAGGGAGAAGTTGCCTGAAATAAGAGGCTTGAAGGCACACTGCACTGCAATACTAAGTGACAGGGATGAAGAGACATTAAGGGCTCTAGGCATAGATGTAACATCAGATCCTGAATATGTGACAACTAATCTTTATTATTCGTAAAAAGGAAGTCTTTTAATTTTGAAAAAATATAAACTGGTAGCCATAGGAAACAGCATTACAAACGGGTTCCCCTTTAGGAGAAGCCAAAGCTTCCCTTCAATTTTAAGGGAGCTTACAGGCTATGAAGTGATAAATAAAGGGAATAACGGTGAGACTACAGAACAGGTATTTTCAAGGTTTGAAAAGGATGTCATTAACCACAAGCCTGATTTTGTCACTATTCTTACCACAACAAACGATTTTATATACGACACCGCTTCTCCAGAAGAAGCTTTTTTATACTTACAAAAAATGATTGAGATAAGCATTGAGAACAACATTAGAGTAATTTTCTTATCGCCCCTTCTCACAGTGCCCTCTATGGCACAGGAAACATGGAAGACTGAAAACATTACTGACTATGAGAAGGTAAACAGGGAGCTTTTGGAGTTTTCGAACCTTACCATTAAATATATCGAGGAGCTTAATGATGAAAGGGCGAAATATCTTCACCTCCAAAAGGCCTTTAAGATATTTGAGGAGGAGACAGGACAGGAACAGGTCTATAGAGACGGGCTTCATCCTTCAATTCTGGGACAGGAATTTATTGCCCGTTATATTTATGATAATTTTCCCTTCAATGTATAGAATCGCTATGATATATTAAGTGTGTGTAATTTCTTTCAGGGAGGTGCTTTTATGAAAATTAAATATTTGTCTTTTTTCCTTGTTCTGATTCTTTTACTGACACTTTTTTCCGGCTGTTCAAAGTCAGAACCGAAGACCACGGAGGCTGTAATATTTCCCACCATGGGAGCTTACGGCTCTGTAATATTTAATGTGCCTGCAAACCTAATTGATACTATGGAATATACAGATGAAAATCCTGAAAAGGGCCCAAAAGGCTATTTGAATTTTGCTGATCAGGGGGGAGCTTATGTATTAAATATCTCAGATGATATTCAGAACCTTCTTTATGGAGGGTACAGCGGCAAATCTTCTCCTAATGTAATAGATAGAGTTGGGTGGGAAACTTATTTCACAAAATATTTAACTGATAAATATCAAAATCTTAAAGATCTTTCCTTTAAAGAAATTGAAGGAAAAGAAGGGGGCATTTTTGATAAGGGCTATGAGGCATCATTTTCTTATGAAGGGAATTCATATAGATATATATTCTGCATAGGTATAGACATTTATACTGTTTGGTTTATGAAGGATAAGGTTGACCAAGAAGGCCATACTAAGATGGTAATGTCCATAAGGACTTCAGAAGATCCTGAAGACATCTTAGGAAAGTATGAGAGCAAGGAATTTTCCGGAGATTTTGAAAAGGATGGGAAAAAGCTTTTAGTAGATATGCTGAGAGATTATATGGCTATGGATTTACCACTCCAAAGAGCCATTATGGGTTACACCATTAACAGCATGGTAGAGATAGGACCTCAAGGTGATGTTGCTTCTATTTTGGACAATAGGATACCTTTTGAGGACAGAGCTCCCTTTGATGTAATATTTCCTAATGTAAGAGTGTTTAAGGTGGACTACAGCTTGATTCCTTACAACAGAGATTGGTTCAATGATTTTTCCGGAGGCGGGTTTGATATCACAGAAGAGGGTTATAAACACTATAAAGCAAGATATGCTGTCTTTGTAGAAAACCCTTATGTGGACCACGAGGATTTAAGTAAATTTTACTTCTTAGGCTTTATCCATCCTTCAAATTTAGCAGAGCATGGTGTTGATTCAAGCGTCCTTTACATGGTTTCCTCCTGGTATGAGAATAACATAATCGCTTATGCAGAGGTATTACATAAAACACCCTTCGTGGGAGATGCTATGAAAGTGGGGAACCTTATAATGGCTTTACCTTTAAGAGAAGCCATAAATACAGAAGAAGGTACTTTTTCTAATAAAGCAATTATGATACAGACAGACCATGAGCCTTATGAAGTAACGGTTAACTACTACTTACAAGGAGAGTATCCTGATAATACTTTAAAGCTTGATAAAGTATGGAACAAGGATGCAGACCCTTTCCTTGGTGTTGACTTAAACCCATACATTAAAAGGCAGATTCACCAAAATATTGGCTATATATTTTCTGCCATAGAAAATGTAAACTCTGTGAACATAGTAGTCCACAGAGTAAAAGATGACGTAGAAGAATCCATAACCTTTAAAGGTGAGAGAAAGGATTATCCTGAAACTGTATATATGATAAGAGGTATGTAGCCTCTTATCTTAATATATGTGAGCTTATAACAAGACGCTGTATCTCGTTGGTGCCCTCATAAATCTGAAGAATTTTTACATCACGCATGAATCTTTCCGCTTCAGACTCAACAAGGAAGCCTTTTCCACCAAGGATTTGAACGGCGTCTGTTGTTATTTCCATAGCGTAATCAGAGGCAAGAGTTTTGGCCATGGCCACTTCTTTAGAGTAGGGCAGTCCCAGATCCAAAAGCCAAGCGGCTTTTTGAGTTATGAGTTTTGCAGTTTCAATCTTCATAGCCATGTCTGCCAGAAGAAAGGATACTCCTTGATTACTGCATACAGGTTTTCCAAACTGTACTCTTTCTTTACTATGGGAAAGTGCGATATCATAAGCGCCCATGCTTGCGCCTAAAGCCTGGCATGCCACACCCAGCCTTCCTGTGTCTATGGTGGTCATGGCGATTTTAAAACCGTCTCCTTCATTTCCCAAAAGGTTTTCAGCAGGTACATGACAGTCCTGAAAGATAAGTTCCCTTTGGACTGTGGAACGAATTCCCATCTTTTTATATTCCTTGCCGAAGGAAAAACCGGGAGTCCCCTTCTCCACAATAAAAGCGCTGATACCTTTATTACCCTTATCTTTGTCTGTCATGGCAATGACAGTATAAGTATCTGCATAGCCTGCATTTGTGATATAGATTTTTCTGCCGTTCAAAATGTAGTGATTGCCTTCTTTAACGGCTAAGGTTTCCTGCATGGCAGAATCGCTGCCTGCGTTTTCCTCAGTCATGGCGAAGGCGGAGATTTTCAAGCCTTTGAAAAGGGGCGGAAGGAATTTTTCCTTTTGCTCCTCAGTGCCAAACTTGTAAATCGAGTAAGGGCCCAAGGTCATACAGACTGAATAGGAAGCGGCTAATGACACATCAACCCTTGCAAGCTCTGTAAGAAGCAGAACAAGCTCCTGAAAGCCTTTGCCCATGCCCCCATATTTTAAAGGATAGGAAAGGCCCATCCATCCTTTTTCAGCCATTTTTCCTGTAAGCAGTTTAAACAGAGTTTCAAAATCTTCTTCCCTGTCTCTTTCGACAGTTCCGGGCTTTACTTCTTTTTTCGCAAAAAAAGAAACTTCTTCAACAAGTTTTTCCTGGTCTTTAGTAAGAGAGAAGTCCATAGTTTCCTCCTTTTTATTTGTATATATTTATAATAACATATAAAAGCCTAAAAGTGAGGGGTTGAAAAGAGAAGGTCTTGTCCCTATACTTAAAGAGGTTGGTCAACCAGCCGGGTTAATATGAAGGAGAAGAATCATGACTAAAATAAAAGTGAAAATTGCAGATTATGAAATGGAGGCAGAGCTTCTTACGGAGCTTGCGCCAAAAACCTGCCAGGCATTTAAAAAGCTTTTGCCACTAAAGAGCAAGGTGATCCACGTAAGGTGGAGCGGTCAAGGCGTATGGATTCCTTTTGGAGATGAAAGGCTGGGCCTTTCTTATGAAAATAATACCAGCTATCCTCAAAAAGGAGACATGCTTTTATATATTGGAGGCGTAAGCGAAATGGAAATCATACTGGCTTATGGATACTGTAATTTTTCAAGCTGTTCAGGACAGCTGTCGGGAAATCATTTTCTTACTATAACGAAAGGAAAGGAAATGCTTTCTGAAATAGGAGAAAAGGTTTTGTGGGAAGGCGCACAGACCATAGAAATCGATTATTTATAAAGGAGGAAGGAAATGTCACTGTTAATTAAAAACGGCACAGTAGTAACCTCTGAAGACGAGGTGAAGGCAGATGTTTATGTGGAGGGCGAAACCATAAAAGCAATCGGCGAAAACCTTGATGTAAAGGCAGATGAGGTAATCGATGCCAAAGGCAAGTTCATTCTTCCCGGAGGCGTTGATCAGCACGTTCATTTCTCTTTTACATATAAAGGAAGCAAGGTACGGGGCTTTGAAACTTCAAACGCCGCTCTTGTGGGAGGAACCACAACCTTAATTGAATTTGTAAATCAGGAGCCCGGAAAAGGCCTTATTGAAAGCATTGACTCCTACAGGAAAACTGATGTGGACGGTATTGCCATGACAGACTATTGCTTTCACAGTGTTATGACAGACCCCAGGGATGAGGTGATTATGGAGATTCCAAAGCTTGCAGAAGCAGGCTACCCTACCATGAAGCTGTTTATGGCATACAAAGGCATGTTTTTCCATGCAGATGATGATGCCATTTTAAAGGCGCTTCTTAAGGGAAAGGATGCAGGTATCACCATAATGGTTCATGCTGAAAACGCAGATATGATCGATGTGCTTATTAAAGACCTGGTTAAAGAGGGGAAGACAGAACCTTATTACCACGCTGTGTCAAGACCGCCTGTGGTGGAAGCGGAAGCCACAAGAAGAGCCATATATTTGGCTGAGCTGGCAGATGCACCTTTATATGTGGTTCACGTTTCCTGCAAAGAGGCATTGGAGGAAATTAAAGAAGCCTTTAATTGTGGGCAAAGAATTTATGGAGAAACATGTACCCACTATTTGGTTCTGGACAAAGAGGATTTGGCAAAGCCAGATTTTGAAGGTGCAAAGTATGTCTGCTCTCCTGCACTGAGAACTAAAGAGCATAGAGAAGCTTTGTGGGAAGCGGTGGAGAAGAAGTGGCTTAACGCAATAAGCTCCGACCATTGCGGGTTTGATTTTAAAGAACAAAAGCATATGGGAAGAGGTGAAGGGAAATCTTTTGCCGATATTCCAAACGGAGCCCCGGGATTGCAGAACAGGTTGAATGTCCTTTGGACTTACGGAGTATTGGAAGGAAAGCTTACAAGAAGCAGACTTGTGGATCTTTTTGCCACAACCCCCGCTAAGATTAACGGCCTTAGCAACAAGGGCCGGCTTCAAGTGGGCTTTGATGCAGATATTGTAATCTTCGACCCTGATTTTGAAGGAGTTATAAGCGTGGACAGAAACCTTGAGCAGGTGGATTACACGCCTTACGAAGGCTTCAGGCAAAAGGGAAGAGCTGAAACTGTATTCTTAAGAGGAAACAAGGTGGTGGACAAGGGTGAGTATATAGGTAAAAAGGGAGAAGGCAGATTTGTTCCGGGTAAACCCTTCGGCTCCTGCTACCAAGAGCAATAGTTATGAGAAAGCTTGTTAATGAAAATAGAATCTTTCGCGATTTAGAGGAGCTTAAGAAAATCACCGACACTCAAGGAAAAGGTGTTACGAGATTTTCGTACAGTGAATCGGATAAAAAGGCAAGAGCTTATCTTTTAAAGGAAGCAAAAGCCTTCGGTTTAAAGGCAGAGACGGATAAAATAGGCAACATGTTCATCAAGCTGCCTGAGAACAGCAAAAAGGAAGTAATTATGACAGGCTCTCATATAGATTCAGTCAGAGAAGGCGGATATCTTGACGGGAGCCTGGGTGTCATATGTGGGCTTGAAGTTTTAAGAAGGGTAAGGGAAAAGGATTTAAACTTAAAAAAAACCATATGGCTTGTTGTTTTCGTGGAGGAGGAAGGCTCAAACTTTAATGCAACCATAACAGGGAGCAAATTTCTTACAGGGGAATACGGGGAAGAGGATCTGGACATATTAAAAAATAAAGACGGAGCTACGTTGAGAAGGATTCTTAAAGAAAACAATTACCCTGAATTTAACAGTGAAGAGTTAAAGCCTGATTTTAATAATATTAAAGCTATGATAGAGCTTCATATAGAACAGGGTCCTGTTCTTGATAGGAAAGGCATTAGCCTAGGCATAGTAGAGAATATTAACGGTATGAAGGTTCATGAGATTACTGTAACAGGACTTTCAAACCACGCAGGAGCAAGCCCCATGACAGGCAGGAAGGATGCACTGGTTTTTTCTTCAGAGTGCGTTTTGAAAACGAAAGAGATTATTGAAAGGGACGGAAAGGGCAGCGAGGTTGCCACAGTAGGTCATCTTGAAGTAAGCCCTAATATGTCAAATGTGATTCCCGGAAGGGTAAAGTTTACACTTGAGGTTAGAGGTCCTGAGGCTGAAAGAATAAACAGCCTATCGGAAATGATTCTTTCTGAATATAGGCTTCTGGCAGAGAGGGAAAATATGGAAATAGATATTGAAAAGGTTGCCTTTTCAAAGCCCTATAGGATGGATAAATCTATTGTGACTGCTTTAGAGGAAACGGCTAAAAAACAGAAAGAGCCTTATCTGTTGATGAATTCAGGGGCAGTTCACGATACAGGCAGCATGTCATCTTATATCCCTTCTGCAATGATATTCGTGCCCAGCATCGACGGCAGAAGTCATGTGAGCACAGAGGAGACAAAGAAAGAAGATATTATAAAAGGGGCCAATCTTCTGATGGAAACGCTGCTTTCTTTAGCCGATTGATTTTTAAGAGGCTTTATGTAATACTTTTACAACAAGGGGCGATTAACTCAGAAGGTAGAGTGCCATCTCGACAAGGTGGAAGTCGTTGGTTCAAGTCCAATATCGCCCACCATACTTAGCAGGGAATCAGGTGAAAGACCTGAACGGTACCGCCGCTGTAAGCATCTCATATCCTGTTTCACAAAGACATTAAGTCTGCCACTGAGAAATTGGGAAGGCGAGAAACAGGGTTCTTGGATAATAAGAAAGGATGCGAAGTCAGAATATCTGCTTAAAGCTTATAGATTTCTGCGAGTTTACAGAACTATTTCAGTCACAAAAATAACGGCTGTGGCATCACTTATGTGTTGCTGCAGCTGTTTTACTAAAAGGGAAAATGGAAATAAGAGACGGCTTTTCAAAACTTCATCCTGCAGTAACCTTCACATATTTTGTGGCTGTGATTCTTTTTGCGTTGCTTTTGCTAAACCCTGTGTTTCAAGGTATTGGACTTTTTTCATCCATACTGTGTTTCTTAATATATAAAGGGAAAAAAGCCTTAAGCTCTGCTTTAGTCTTTATCCTGCCCCTTTTCATTTTGGCAATAGTATTAAACCCGTTATTTAATCATAGAGGAGTTACCGTCATAGCCTACCTTCCTTCGGGAAATCCTGTAACCCTGGAGTCACTCATATATGGAGTATCGGCAGGTGTGATGATAATCACTGTTCTTTTCTGGTTTATGATCTATAACCAGGTGATTACAACTGATAAGTTCATATATCTTTTTGGCAAAAGGATTCCGGCTCTCTCCTTGGTTTTATCCATGGCTTTAAGCTTCGGGCCCAGGTTTAAAGATCAGTTTATAAAAATACGGGAAGCTCAAGTTATGCTGGGAAGAGACGGGAAAAGCCTTAAAACTCTTTCAGTGATACTTAAGATTATGGTTACATGGGCTCTGGAAAACGGTATTGATACTGCAGACAGTATGAGAAGCAGAGGGTACGGTACAGGTACAAGATCCAATTATTCAATTTACATCTTTGACAGAAGAAATCTCATAATACTTGTTTTCCTCACAGGGGCAAGCGTCTTTCTGGTTTTAGGCAGCGTTTTTGGGATTGTCGGTTTTCAGTACTACCCTGTTATGTCAGAGATCTCTTTAGGGGGAAAGCATCTTGTCCTTTACACCTTATACTTGCTTTTATGCATAACGCCTTTGATGGTCAGGCTAAGAGAGGATTACCAATGGAAATATTCAAATCAGAGAAGTTAACATTTTCATTTCCCAACAGCATTTATTATGGGTTAAAGGATGTGTCCTTTACTGTAGATGAAGGCCAGATGGTTCTAATAGTGGGAGCTTCAGGCAGCGGGAAAACTACTTTATTAAAGCACTTAAAACCTGTAATTTCGCCTGTGGGTGAAAAGGAGGGCAGAGTTCTTTATAAAAACACTCCTGTTGATGAAATCAGTTTCAATGAGCAAGCCGGAGAACTGGGCTTCGTATTTCAGAATCCTGAAAATCAGATAGTTTCGGAGAAAGTAGTTCAGGAGCTGGTCTTTGGCATGGAAAGCCTCAGGTTTGACAACCTTTTAATGAAGAGAAGGGTAAGCGAGATAGCAGCCTTCTTTGGCATTGAAGACCTGCTTAACAATAATATTAATCATCTTTCGGGGGGACAGAAGCAGATTATAAATTTAGCGTCTGTTATGATGATGGACCCTGATGTGCTTATACTCGATGAGCCTACTGCTCAGATGGACCCTGTTTTAGCCTCTGAATTTCTCTTCCTTTTAACAAGGTTGAACAAGGACCTTGGAAAAACCATAATTTTATCGGAGCAGCGACTTGAAGAAGCTCTGCCCTTGGCAGACAAGGTTCTGGTTTTAGACGGAGGTGAATTGATTTATGAAGGCACGCCAAAAGATACTGTTACATATCTTTATGATAACAATCATCAGCTGTTTATGTCCATGCCCACACCTTCAAAAATTCACGGCTTTGTAAAAAACCAATACTCAATGCCTCTTACTGTCCTTGAGGGAAGAAAATGGCTTAATAAAATGGCGGAGGACAGGCCATTGAATAAAATCTCCAAGGATGTCACAACTGAAAAGGATGAAAATGAAAAGGTAATAAATTTAAAAAATATATGGTTTAAATACGAGAAAGACTCTATAGATGTAATAAAGAACTTGTCCCTTAAGGCGGGAAGAGGTGAGTTTCTTACGATCATGGGAGGAAACGGCACAGGGAAAACTACACTTCTCACTTTAATATCAGGGGTTAACAAACATTACAGAGGAGAAGCGGGGATTAAAGGTAAAGTGGGGATGTTGCCTCAAAACCCAGAAACACTTTTCCTTGAGGAAACCTTGAAGGAAGATCTTATGGAAATAGGGGCAGAAGAAAAGGTTTTAGAGCTTTCAAGGCTTTTGCAAATTGAAAAGCTTCTTGGTTCTCATCCTTACGACCTTTCCCAGGGGGAACAGCAAAGAGCAGCTCTTTGCAAAGTCCTTCTCACAGAGCCTGATATTTTACTGTTGGATGAGCCTACCAAGGGGATGGACTACCAGGTTAAAAAGATTCTTGCCTCAATAATTAATACCCTGACAGATAAAGGAATTACAGTAATAATGGTAAGTCACGATGTGGAATTCACCGCTGAGTTTGGCGAAAAATGTGCACTTATGTTTTCGGGAGAGATCATTGCATCCTCTCACGTTTCAACCTTCTTTAAAGAAAACAGCTTTTACACTACTCAGGCAAACAGGATGGCCCGCAATTTATTGCCTGATACAGTTACATGGAAGGATGTGGTAGAGGCCTTGTGGGAGGAGGTTAAGGACTATAGGGGGGAGCATAAAGATAAAGCTTTAAAAAAGGATCAAGGGACGAAGGAAGAGAAGAACCTTGAAAAAAAGAGAATGTCCAAAAAAACCATAACACAAATTTTAGTAATTCTTCTCTTAATACCCTTGACCATATTTCTTGGAATGAATTTTTCAGGAGCGAGGAAATACTTCATCACATCTCTTTTAGTGATTTTTGAATCAATAATACCCTTTGCTCTTGTATTTGAAAGAAGGAAACCTCAAGCAAGAGAGCTTACCTTAATTTCCGTTCTATGCGCCATAGGTGTATTTTCAAGGGCAGCCTTTTTTGCAATTCCTGCCTTTAAGCCTGTAAGCGCCATCGTCATTATTTCAGGCACCGCTCTTGGAGCAGAAGCTGGATTTTTGGTGGGCTCAGTTACCATGTTCCTATCCAATCTCATTTTTGGCCAAGGGCCATGGACTCCGTGGCAGATGTTTGCCATGGGGTTAATAGGTTTTCTTTCAGGGATTATTTTCCATAAAAAAACGGCAAAGCCCAATAAATTTGCTTTAAGCATTTTTGGTGCCGCTGCCGTTTTACTTGTTTACGGAGTATTGATGAACATCTCCAGCCTTATGGTATTCTATAACGATCCCACTTGGCCCATGGTTTTAAGCGTTTATCTTCTTGGACTCCCCTTTGATATAGTTCACGCTGTGGCTACCGTAATATTTCTGCTTCTCCTCACAAAGCCTATGATTTCCAAATTATCAAGGGTAATAGAGAAGTATGGCATTCTTTTTTAGAATCCCAGCTCCTCTCCAATTATTATTACGTGAAAATCGGAGGCTACAGGTTTTTTGTGATAAATGGCTGTAACGTTACAGTTTCTTTCCTCATTGGCACACTCTAAACAGTAGCCCGCTTTGTTACAGCTTAATTCATTATCATACTTTATGTTGTTCATTTGAGCCGCCACATCCCTGATTCTTGACAGGGCAGCATCAATACTTGGAACTACTTTGTTTGCCCCTGCCACTACCACTATTCTGTCGGGGCCAAAGATGCTCCCTGCTATTCTGTTTCCTGCACCGTCTATATTTACAATTTCACCTCTAACGGTAATGGCATTTGCGCTTAACAGGAAAACATTGGCTGTCATATAGCTTTTAAGTATTTCCAAAGTTAAATCAGAATCGCCTAAAATATTAAAGCCTTCCATGTTGTTTACAAAAGCAGTTTTATTTACAGCACATGTATAAGGAATGAGAGTACACTTTTTATCCTTAAGAGAAGGTTCAAGGTCTAGGGAAAAGATTGTATGGGAGTCCCCAAAAGCAACTATGCTTCCTTCTTTCACTAAATCAAGAAGGGCATCTCTGCCTTCTTTAAGAGAATCGCAATAAACTGCATCAAAGTTGTTTTTCCTTAAATTCTTTACGGCAATTTCACCGTTCTGCCTAAAAAACTTCTTTCTTATCTCGTGAACATTATGAGCATCTTTAGAAAGAGGCGGAAACTTAACATCTCTTATATCCATTTTAACCCTCCTATTCTATGGGGTGTTTTTCTATTACATATCAATATATCATAAGATTGACTTTCGCGGCATTATTGTATATGGTTTAATCAACAAAAATATTAATTTTAGAAGGGCGGTGGGAACTCATAATTTAAAAAATTGGCAGGAGGCGACGTTTATGTGGCCTTATATTTTTTTTAAGAAAGAGGTAAATCGTGAAGATGAAAAAAGTACTGGTTCTTGGAGTAGGTGCTCAAGGATCAGCCGCCGCTAAAAGGCTTGACCTGGAAGAAAATGTGTCAGAAATAATAGTGGCAGACAGAGATCCTGAAGCTGTAAACACATTGGCTAAATCTTTAAAGAAAGCAAAGGGCGTAACTATTGATGCCAGCGATTTGAACAGCATAGTGAAAGCTGCAGAAGGCGTAGACCTGATTGTAAACGGACTGCCTTTGGAATGGACAAAGAATGTGCTGGATGCGGCCCTTACAGTAAAGTCCAACTATCAGGACTATGCTGCAACAGTATCGCTTCACGAAGACTGGGTGGAAAGCATACGTATTCAGTATGATGTTTACGGACCAAAATTTGAAGCCATCAACAGGCTGGCTATTATAGGAACGGGATCTGCTCCCGGTCTTATGTGTGTAGCCACAAGAGATGCCATGAGGTATCTTGATACGTGTGACACCATATACAATATAGTATGGGAAGGTGTTCTTACAAAAAGATTCCTGCCCTTCTGGTGGTCACCTGTTACGGCCCTTCACGATATGTCGGAAATGGCTTATGCTTTTATTGACGGCAAGCTTGTGAGGACAGAGGCCTTTGAGCTTCCCATTAAAAGAAAGTATGACTATTTAGATGAGGAGATAACCTTTGTGGAACACTGCCACGACGAACCAATCCATTATTCCTTTAACGCAGAAAAATTCTTTAAGGGCCTGAAGAATGCTTACTTCAAGTATGCAGGCCCAGGAATCGATTTTGCAAAACCCCTCTATAAAGCAGGGCTTCTATCCCACGAAAAGGAAAAGGTTAAGGATGTGATGGTGGCACCCTTTGATGTGGTCTATAATCATCTACCCCCGGCTCCAAAATTCAAGGAGGAGATAAAGGAGATCATCGATGAGGGCTTGCTTTCCGATTCAGGCTGTATGGTCATCGAAGCCTACGGCAAAAAGGACGGAAAAGATATTCTTGTAGAAACCCATGTCAACGCTCCCGGGCTGGTGGAGTCCTATGAGATGGCTGGAATTTCTGCAGAGATGTATCTCACAGGCCAAGGCGGTTTTCTTTTCTCAAAGATGTTTTTAAATGACCAGTTCGATCAGGTTGGAGTAATATCTTCGGATATGCTTACCATGGAACAGGTCGATATTTACTTTAACTACGCAAAGGAGTTAAAGATAACTCTGGACACAAAGATTAAGAAGCTTTAGAAGAGTCAGAGGAGGGGGTGGGCATTAAGTCCGCCCCCTTGATTTTTTAGGAGGAGAATTGATATGAAAATGAAAGCTATGGGGCTCTTTGAATTTGGAGGGCCGGAGGTGCTTAAAGAGATAACCATAGAGAAACCTGCGCCTATGGAAAAGGAGGTTTTAGTTAAGGTCCTGGGGACAAGCCTGAACTATGCGGACATTAAAACGAGGAAAGGCGCATTTTTTGCTGCATCCACAGTATTTCCCGTGGTGCCGGGCCTTGATGCCTTTGGCACTGTGGAGGAGACGGGGGACAAGGTTAAAGATTTTCAAAAAGGAGACAGGGTGATAGTCTTCCCGAAATCGGGCTCTTATCAGGAATACGTAAAGGAAGATGAAAGTCTTGTCTTTAAAGTTCCCGATTCAGTAGCCTTTGAGCAGGCAGTAGCAAGCCCTCTTGTAACCTTCGCATCCTATATGATGCTAGAAAGCTTTGCCCATGTTAAAGAAGGAGATACAATTTTTGTTCATTCTGCTTCCGGAGGTATGGGAAATTCCATAACACAAATTGCTAAAGCCATGGGAGCAAAAAAAGTCATAGGCCTTGTGGGAGACAAGGCTAAGAAAGAGACGGCTCTTAAAATAGGAGTTGATGCAGTCATAATAGATAAGGAAGAAGACTTTGTAAAAAGGATTATGGAAGAGACTGATAATGAGGGAGTGGATGTAATTTTAGACTCCTTAGGCGGTGAATATACTAAAAGAGGTTTAGAAGTCCTTAAAAACTATGGACATCTTGTAGCTTTTGGAAGTACATCAGGAAGTTTTTCAGAAGTAGATACATCAAAACTATATGCAACATGTAAAACTGTATCAGGTTTCAGCTCCGTAACCATTAGAAATACGAAGCCGGAAATGTTCAAGGAAGCGTCAAGGAAGATATTTAAATTGATGGAGGACAAAAAACTAATTCTGGAAATCTCTAAAATCATGGACTTATCTGAAGCTCCCACAGCCCACAGGCTTATGGAAGAAGGCAAGGTAAAGGGTAAAATAGTTTTAAAGGTATAGGAAAACCCCACAAGCCTAACTTGTGGGGTTTTGGTACACCATCAGGGGATCGAACCCTGGACGCCCTGATTAAGAGTCAGGTGCTCTACCATCTGAGCTAATGGTGCATAAAGAGTAACTTTTCAGCAATTTGTAGTTTAACATCTAGGTTTTTCCTTGTCAACATAGGTAAAGAAAAATCCCGATATGCCGCTGGGATATAATTCACGCCCTATCTAAAGACAGGTGGGTTATCTGTTCTCTGCTTTCTGCCTTCCACTCATAAGGAGGCCTGGCATCCACAGAAGAAACGTCGAAGTCCCAAGGAATTATTGTAGGTTGAATTACAAAACCCAAGCGAGCATTTCAGGATATATGAATTATATCATATATATAATGAAGAGACAAAAGTAAAAATTTGCTTTCATGTTTCTCCTTGAAATTAACGCATTTTATTGCCTTATAAAGATACAGGATGTATAATATGTTGATATGGTGTAATCAAAAACATTAGATAATAGGAAGAGATTTATCAGGGAAACTTTAGAATGGAAACAACGACCATACTGACCATACTTATAATAGTTCTCTTTGTGCTTGTGTTTGCCATCATCGTTTTTTCCCTAAGCGCAAAGGTTAGCGGGACAAGATATAGATATGAGGAATACAACAGACATTTAGGCAGAATGGAAGATAATCTTGAAAGGTTGTCCTCTGAATTAGGTGACTTGAGAATAAATACTATACTGTCTAAAAACAGCGAAGTTCACAGCAAGGAAGCTCAACCGCCCTGCTATATTATTCAACAGCCTCAGCCTGTAAGTGTGGCACCCGATCCTGTAATAATTAAAGTGATTACGGAGACGGATAAACCTGAGATTACAGTAATAAATAAAAATGAAAAAGAAGAACCTGTTAAAGAGGTTATTGATTCAAAAGTGGAGGAGGTTTTCAGAGAAGAGCTGGCTTTAGCAAGAAAGAAATTGATAGAGGAGGCTAAAGCCCTGGAGGAAGCCAGAATCCTTGAGGAAGCCGAAGCTAAAAAGGAAGAAAGAAGGCTTAGTCAGGAACGGGCTTTCCTAGAGGCAAACAGGTTGAAACAGAAAGCTTTGGAAGAGGCTAGGCATACTGCTCCCACCAAAGAGAGAGCATTTGACTTTGTTCTTCCGGAAGGAGATGAGTGGGAGGAGTTAGGTGTGGCAGACCTGGACTTTAGAAGGAAACCGGAGACAAAAATCGCACCTAAATTTGTTTCAGTTACGGATAACACAACAAGAAGCGGTAGAAGTTATACAGAAGAAGAGTTGAAACAGCAGATTAAGGATTAGCAAGGAGGAAAATCCTATGTATTGCAGTAACTGCGGACATGTCCTGAAAGAAACAGATATCTTTTGTAGCCAGTGCGGGCATAAAGTCAGCACTCCTTTAGCTGAAAAGCAAAAGCCTCCTGAAGAAGTTGTTTTTGACAGGAGCGGAAGAGAATCTTTATTCCGGGACCCCTTGTATGAAGAGAGATTAAAGGAAGCAAGAGAGTCGGTTAAGAAAGCTAAGAGCCCGGGAGAAGATGACTTCGTCTGGAATGTTCACCAGTTTCCGGGATCTGAAAAGCCTGTGACAGAAGATATAAATTTCCGATGGGATCAGGAGCCTGAGCCCGACCCTGTAAGGTATGAGCCTGAGAAAACATTCTCTGAGAATAAATTCCACACATATAATAAAAGCCGTGAAGAATTCCAAAAGCTTTTAGATAAAGAATACTTAAAAATTAACCAGGAGTTTGCTTTTGACCCTGAAAAGCACTTAAGAGAATCAGAAGTACAAAGAGAGATGGAGGCTCCCTTTAAGCCCTTTGATTACTGGGATGGAGAAGTTGTAAAGGGTGAGCCCAAGTTTGATACTAAAGAACTGCAAAAGGATCTTTTCCACAGGGAAATCCCGGAAGCGGAGAAAACACAGCTTATTGAAAAGATAATAGTGACAGAGACGGAAGAAGAACCTGTTAAAGACGATTTTGAAATAACCAAAACTCAGTATGTAGTCAGAGATAAGGCAATTATAGCTCCAACCATTTTACCCCAGAGTTTAAGAAAGGAAGAAAAAACGGAAGTAAAAGAGGAGTTCATAGCGCCGACACCCATAATAGAAGAGGAGAAAGAGGAAGAGGAAATCTTCGTGGAAAGTCCATCAGAGCCTGATGTGGATGAGAAACTTTCAAGATTATGGGATACAGATACCGCACCTATTCCCATAAGCTCCATCCCCCAAAAGGTGGCAAGCACTTATGAAGCAGTGGAAAAAGAAGCGGAGTACGGGGAAGAAGAGTATATTGACGGTGGATATTTCTACGAGGAACCTGAGAAAAAGGGCAGTTTCATCGGGAAACTGTTTATTGCAATCATCATTGTGGTATTGATTATCGAAGGCAGTATACTGGGTTTACGATATTTTGCCCCTGAAACAGAAGTGACAAATAAGGTGAACGAGGTACTGACGGAGATCCAACATTTTGTGGAAGATAACATTTTAAAGAAGTAGGACTTATAACAAATATTTTACGGAGGAGATTAATTTGAAACAGAAAAAGAAATGGGGATTAAAAGGAATCCTGCTGCTAGCAGTAATAATACTGGGGCTCATAGTTTTGCTCATCGGCTTTATTACTGACCTTTTATGGTTTAATGAGCTGGGATATCTGAGTGTATTCTTTAAAAAGCTGGTTACTCAACTGGAAATAGGAATACCGCTATTTATAGCACTGTCAGTTATTACCTTCCTGTTCCTGAAGCTTTTAAAGCGGGGATATTACAAGAAGGTGGAGTCTACTGAGGAAGTAAATGAGAAACGTCTTGGTCAGATTACATTTCTCATATCCATAGTCTTCGGTGCACTGGTGGCAGTGTTTGCAGCAAGAACATTGTGGTTTGAAGCTTTAAAGTTTACAAATTCAACAGATTTCAATATTTCAGACCCTCTGTTTAATTTTGATGTGTCTTTTTATGTATTTAAGCTGGCACTTATTGAGCAGCTGAATACTCTTATCATAGGCCTTGTAATAGGATACGTTATTGTAAGCGTGTTGTATTACTCTGTACTTCTTTCTATGAGAACGCCTCAGATTTATGAAACAGTTTATGAAGAGACAGATGAGGACACTTTTGAGAGCGGTGAAAATGTTCATGCTAAGAAGGGGTTTGGATTCGGCTTTGATGACTTGTTCGGCAATATGGGCAAGCAATTTCAAAGAGGCGGGAATATCAGAAGCCAGAGGAAGCCAAAAAGGCAGTTTGACGATGATAACTTCAAACAGCTTTTAAGCATTGCTCAGAAGGAGCTCATTATACTTGGTATTATTTTCTTTGTAATGCTGGCAGTGAATTTCTTCTTAAAGCAGTTTGGGCTCCTTTATTCCACTCTTGGAGTAGTGTTTGGAGCAGGGTTTGCCGATGTAAATGTAACTTTATGGATGTATAGAATTCTGATGGTGCTTTCTCTTGCTTCGGCAGTAACCTTTGCAATAGGCGTATCCAAGAGAAAGTTTAAAACAGTATTGCTGCTTCCTGTAATAATGGTAATAGTAGGTGCTGTAGGAATGGGCGCTGCAACTTTAGTTCAAAACTTCGTTGTATCTCCTGACGAGATAAACAAGGAAAGGCAGTACCTTGAATACAACATAGCCTACACTCAGTTTGCATATGCTCTTGACAGTGTAGACATCAAACCTTTCGCTGCTACTAAGAATCTTACGAAGGAAGATATAGCAAACAACCAGGAAACTATTTCAAATATCAGAATCAACGACTACGAGCCTGCAAAGAAGTTCTATAACCAGACTCAGAGTATTCGTCTTTACTATAACTTTAATGATGTAGATATAGACAGATACGTTATTGACGGGGAGTACACCCAAACCTTCTTGTCGGCCCGTGAAATTGATGAAACACTTATAAGTGAAACCTGGCTTAACCAGCATATAAAGTATACTCACGGCTACGGTATTACTTTATCAAGGGTAGATAAGGTAACTGAATCAGGACAGCCTGACATGTTGATTGACAGCGTACCTCCTGTTTCAAGAGTTCCTGAAATTCAAATCAAAAGGCCGGAGATTTACTTCGGCGAGATGACCAGAAACTATATCCTGGTAAATACTGATGAAGAGGAATTCGATTACCCAAGAGGTGATGAAAACGTATACTCCATGTATGAGGGTGATGCGGGAATCAAGATGAACATCTTAAACAGAACATTGTTTGCCATTAGGGAAAGAAGCCTTAAGCTTCTTGTTTCCACAAACATTAATTCTGATTCAAAGATTCTCATCAATAGAAATGTGCTCACCAGAGTTAAGACAATAATGCCTTATCTGTCCTACGAAAATGACCCCTATATTGCATCTATCGACGGGAATCTGTACTGGATAATCGATGCTTACACATCGAGCAACAAGTATCCATATTCTGAGCCATATACAGAAGGCACTGATATTAACTACGTTAGAAACTCAGTTAAAATAGTGATAGATGCCTATAACGGAACCACAACATATTACCTTGTAGATGACCAGGATCCTATTGCCAATACATTTATGAGCATTTATCCAGCTTTGTTTAAATCCTTTGATCAAATGCCTGAAGGTGTAAGAAAGCATATTAGGTATCCAAACACGATGCTGAACATTCAAGCTAATGTTTACACAAGATACCATATGAAGGATGTAAGAGTATTCTATCAAGGTGAGGATATCTGGGATGTGGCAAGAGAAATCGTTGGCACACAGGAAGTAGTAGTTACACCTACTTACTATATCTTCAAGCTGCCTGGTGAAGAGAAGGCAGAATTTGTAAACACCATTGCCTACACTCCAAAGGATAAGAGGAACATGATGGCTCTGCTTGTTGCAAGAAATGATGGAGCAGATTATGGAAAGCTTGTGCTTTATCAACTGCCTAAAGACAGAATCATATATGGACCTATGCAGATTGAAGCACAGATTGACCAGCATCCTGAGATTTCAAAAGAGTTTTCATTATGGAACTCTTCAGGCTCAAACTACTCAAGAGGAAACTTGTTCATCATACCTATTGAAGAAAGCCTTCTCTATGTAGAGCCTGTTTACCTGGAAGCTGTTAACTCTTCACTGCCTGAGGTTAAGAGAGTTATCGTAGCTTACGGTGATAAGATAGCTTATGAAGCAACTTTATCAAAAGCCCTTGAATCTCTCTTTGGAGCAGAGGAAGAAAAACCTGGAATTCCTGGAGATGTAAACGGCAACGGTCAGGATACTTCAATTCAATCCTTGATTGAAAAAGCTGCAAAGGCATATGAAGATGCTTTAGCTGCACAAAAAGAAGGAAGATGGGCAGATTATGGAACACACATGCAAAGACTTGAAAATTATCTGACCACTCTGGAAAGCCTGGCAGGAAGAGACTCCTATTCTGAAATACCTGAATCGGTGTTGATTGAAGAGTAAGAGTTTTGCTTAAGAATTAATGTGATGGCGGGCACAAGGGCTGTGCCCGCTGATTTATGAAAAGAAGGAGTATTATAAATGCTGGAATATGATTTTGATAAAATGCTGTATAAAATCCCAAAAGAGAATCATACTCGGGAGGACATAATTACCATTTTAAAAAATCATCCCGAGATTAAATTTGTTTCCCTTGTAGGAGTGGATATTGGAGGTCACGATACAGATGAAAAGATACCTGTGGCCGCTTTTATTAAGGATATAGAAAAGGTTCTTGCCTCAGGAGTTCAAACTGACGGATCCAGTGTTCATCTTCCCGGTATTGCAGATCTTCACAATGCGAAGGTTGATATAGTGCCTGATCTGGATGTGAACTGGTATGTGGACCATAACTACATAAATAAGGATTACAAGACAGGCCTTCCCATAGGTACATTAAGGATACCATCCTTTCTTGTTCATAATGATACGTCAGATGTAGGCTCCAGAGTCATACTTAGAGATACTGTGGAAAATTTCAATATGGAGCTTAGAGAGTTGATTAAAAAGTATCCTTATGTTCTTGAATCCACAGGGATTTCTTCTATTGAAGATATTGAATCCTTTGAGCTTACCTGTGCTACGGAGCTGGAGTTTTGGGTTAAAACGCCTGATGATAAAGCTGACAGGGAGCAGTTGACAACTGCTCAATCCATGAAAGAACAGTATTGGAAGAGAACCATAGGGCCTGTAAGAACTGCTCTTGAAAGGTCCATAATGATCCTTGACAGATACGGTTTTGAAACGGAAATGGGCCACAAGGAAGTAGGAGGCGTCAAAGCAAAGCTTGGCAATACGGGAAACTATGACCACATAATGGAGCAGTTGGAAATTGACTGGCGCTATTCAAACGCTTTACAGTCTTGTGACAATGAGAACCAGGTGAAATATGTGATAAAGGATGTGTTCACCCTTCACGGACTTGAAGTAACCTTTATGGCAAAGCCTATTGAAGGAGTAATAGGTTCAGGAAAACATACCCATATGGGAATTGCCGCAAGATTAAAAGATGGAGAAATAATTAATCTATTTTCACCCATAAAACCTGAGGAGGACTTTTTAACTCCTATCGGCTACGGTGCCATGATGGGAATACTTAAAAACTATGAGGTGATAAATCCTTTTATAAGCTCTTCAAACGATGCTTTTAACAGGCTTAAACCGGGTTTTGAGGCTCCCGTATGTACAGTCTGTTCCTTAGGCCACAGTGCAAAGAAGCCTTCCAGAAACAGAACAGTTTTAATTGGTTTAGTCAGGGATTTAAGAAATCCCCTCGCTACAAGGTTTGAGCTTAGAGCCCCTAATCCAAAGAGTAACACTTACCTTGTTGCAGCTTCTTCCTATATGGCAATGCTGGATGGAATTAAAGCTGCTCTTGAAAACAAAAAAACTTCCAAAGAGCTGGAAGCCTCATTGAGCAAGGCTTATGGTGACAAAGACTTTTATCTTGAGAAGAACAGAGAGTACAGAAGCGAACGGGATTTGTTTGATGAATATACTCATGAAGAAAGAGAAAGGCTTTACGGCTTTGTGCCAAGGACTGTCTGGGAAAATTTACAGGCCTTTGATAAATTCCCTGATAAGCTAAAGGTGTTCATGCTGGATGATGTAATGCCTGAAGCCACACTGGATTCATACAGACAAGCCCTCCTTCAGACATGGGAAAAAGAACTGTATAACAGAATCATACCTGAAGTAATGGATCTTGTGAGAGATTGCAAGAAGCTTCATGACGATGATGACTGTGTAGATTTTGATATTGCCAAGTGGAAAGAGATCCAGGAGATGAGGGTTTATCTTGGCCAGGACACTTTAAGCGATATGTGTCTTTTAACAAGAATAAAGGAAGCTCTAAAAAACAAGGACTATGAAACTGCCAGCAACCTGCAGATAGAAATGCAAGCTGTGGAGGAAAGACTAGTGGAAGTATATATCATATATAAGAAGAATCTGTTTTCGAGGTGATTAAAGTAAAATGCTGGATATTAAAAGAATCAGAGAAGACTATGAAATAATAAAAGAACAAATTGAGTCAAGGCAAGCAGGAGACTTTGGTTTAAGTTTAGTGCCGCCTCTTGATGAAAAGAGGAGAGCTCTTCTTTCGGAAGTGGAGGCTATGAAGCATGAACAGGGTAAAGCCTCCAAAAGGATTCCTGTTCTTAAGAAAGAAGGTAAAGATACTTCAGCTTTAATGGACGAACTAAAGGCTATGTCTGAAAGGATAAAGGGACTGGATAATGAAGTATCTAAAATAGAAGATGAGATTAGAAATGTTCTCTTGAACATTCCCAACACTCCCCAAAAAAGAGTGCCAGTTGGAAAAGATGACAGCGCAAATGTTGAAGTTAGAAAATGGGGAGAACCAAAAAAGTTTAGCTTTGAACCTAAGCCTCACTGGGATGTGGGAGCTGATCTTGACATCCTTGACTTTGAAAGAGCATCAAAGATTGCAGGCGCAAGATTTACAGTCTATAAGGGTTTAGGTGCAAGACTTGAAAGAAGTTTAGTAAACTTCATGTTGAACCTTCACACAGAAGAACATGGCTTTACAGAGATTCTGCCTCCTTTCATGGTGAATAGAAATGCTATGACAGGTACAGGTCAGCTTCCAAAGTTTGAAGATGATATGTTTCATCTTCCTTCAAAGGATTTCTTCTTAGTACCTACAGCTGAAGTTCCTGTAACAAATTTACTGGCAGATGAAATGTTAGCAGAAAAGGACCTCCCTATATATTACACAGCTTACACGCCCTGCTTCAGAAAAGAGGCAGGCTCTGCAGGAAGGGATACGAGAGGCTTAATAAGGCAGCATCAGTTTAATAAAGTAGAGCTTGTAAAATTTTCAAAGCCGGAAGACTCCTATGATGAGCTTGAAAGTCTTACTAAAGCAGCGGAAGAGGTCCTCATAAGGCTGGGCCTTCCCTACAGAGTAGTAATTCTTTCAACAGGTGATTTAGGCTTCTCTTCAGCCATGACATATGACATTGAAGTTTGGATGCCAAGCTACGGAAGGTATGTGGAGATTTCCTCCTGCTCAAACTTTGAGAGCTTCCAAGCAAGAAGAGCAAATATTAGGTATAGAAAGGAAGATGGTGGAAAGCCGGAATTCGTTCATACCCTTAATGGTTCAGGCCTTGCGGTGGGGAGAACTGTAGCGGCAATTTTAGAAAACTTTCAGGAAGAAGACGGCACTGTAACTGTGCCTGAGGTTTTAAGAGCATATATGGGAACAGATAAAATAGTATAAAGGAGGATTACAGTTTGGCAACCATAGGAATAATTTTCGCCATTTATCTTGGCTTAATGGTGTACATAGGTTTTCGTTTTTATAGCAGAACCTCCAACATCTCGGACTACATTTTAGGAGGCAGAAAGCTTAACAGCTGGGTTGCCGCCATGTCGGCACAGGCATCGGATATGTCAGGGTGGTTGCTCCTGGGACTCCCGGGCACCGCCTATATTCTTTACACAGGAACATCGGAAGCTATATGGACAGCCATAGGCCTTTGGATAGGAACATATCTCAACTGGCTCTTTGTGGCAAAAAGACTTAGAGCCTACACTCAAGTGGCAAGCGACGCTTTGACGATTCCTGATTTCTTTGAAAAGAGGTTCAGGGACAATAAGCATATTTTAAGGTCCATATCAGCTATCTATATCGTAATCTTTTTCTTAGTCTATACCAGTGCCCAGTTTGCGGCAGGAGGAAAACTCTTTTCCACAATCTTCGGCATGAACTACGTAGTAGGCATGATTATAGGTGCCGCAATCATACTAGCCTATACGGCTCTTGGTGGATTTACAGCAGTATGCTGGACAGATACTATTCAAGGAACTATTATGTTTTTCGCACTTATAATAGTGCCTATAGCAGCCGCTTCCAGCATGGGAGGATGGGCAGAGGTGTCAGTAAGGCTTTCACAGCTTACGCCTGAAACCTTGGGATTCTTCCCTGAGCTTAACGGAAAAGTCAACCATATGCTGTTGGCATCAAGCCTGGGCTGGGGATTGGGCTACTTCGGGCAGCCCCATATCCTCGTAAGATTTATGGGGATTCAATCCCCTGATGCCATAAGAAAATCAAGGGTAATAGCTATGGTATGGGTAACCATGACCTTGGGCGGAGCTATACTGGTAGGTATTATTGGTAAAGCAATGTTGCCGGATTTAGCTGACCCTGAAACTGTGTTTATGAATATGCTGACTCATATGTTTAACCCTGTAATAGCAGGAATCTTAATTACAGCTATATTAGCTGCTATAATGAGTACTGCATCATCACAGCTTTTAGTTTCCGCATCATCTGTTTCAAAAGACTTGTTTGCAACTCTATTTAAAATAGATGAAAAGGATCACAGGCTTGTTTGGATCTCAAGACTTACAGTAGTTCTCATTGCAGTTTTTGCCATGGTAATAGCCTTCAATCCTCAAAGCTCAGTCTTTGGCTTAGTAGCCTCTGCCTGGGGAGGCTTTGGGTCCGCCTTTGGCCCTCTCATTCTCTTCTCGCTCTTCTTTAGAAGAATGACAAGGCAAGGTGCTATTGCCGGAATGCTGGCAGGGGGAATTACAGACGTTGTATGGTTCTATTCTTCTGGTGGGATCTTCAATATATATGAAATTATCCCCGGATTTTTAATAGGTTCCATAGTGATTGTAGCAGTGAGCCTTCTCACTAAACCCGATGAAGAAATAATGAAAGAGTTTGACTCTGTAAAAACTACGAAATTCAATTAATGATTACCAAGAGGGGCTTCCTCTCAGGAAGCCTCTTTTTTAATTGGCAAAAGATGTTGCGTAAAACAGTAAGGAAAGATTCACGGCATGGTAAGACCTTGACTAAAGGACAAGTGCTGTTCATAATAGTGGCAAAGAGGGGGTTCGACAAACTAGACAATATATTGCAGTTTAAACAGACACTATTTTATTGCCTGGATTTAACGAAGGGTTAGAGAGAAGGTTATTATAGAATAGTGTTTTTTTGTTCAATAACAGGAATTGTACTATTAAAGGTACATGCCCTATGTTATATTAACCTTACTGACATATGCTATTTTGCTTTGGGAATTATTAGAAATTATTTTTAAACAAGGAGGAGAACAGTAATGAGAAAAACATTGGCAATTATTATGATGATAGCCATGGTCTTTTGCTACATGCCTCTTACAGGGTTTGCTGACACAGAAGTATCTACAACTTCTGTAAACACTTCAGGCTTTATTGATATGCCAAATAATTGGTCTACTGAAGCCTTAAGCAAAGCTGTAGGAAACGGACTCTTGGAGGGGTTTAAAGAAAAGTCAGGAACTTTTATTAAACCAAGCGATCCTCTCACAAGAGCGCAGATGGCTACCATCGTAAACAGAGCCTTCGGTGCGAAAGGCACAGCAAACTTGACCGGAGTAAAGGATGTACCACAAAAAGCGTGGTATACAGCTGAAATGCAAAAAGCAGTAAAGATGGGGACTATGAAATTAGATTCTAAGATGAGACCTAATGACCCCATTACAAGGCAGGAAGCATTTACAGTTTTAGCAAGAGCATTTAAGATGGCTGACGGAACGATGGCTAATCTAGAGAAGTTTTCAGATAAGGAAAAGGTTTCCTCCTGGGCAGTCTCTTCTTTGGGTGCATTAGCAAGGGTAGGCTACATTCAAGGGGCGGACGGTAAACTGAACCCATTGAGTAAAATAACCAGAGCAGAGTTTGCCGTGGTTATGGACAACATGATAAAAGAATACATTAATAAAGCAGGCACAGTAACACAGGTTCACGAAGGAAACTTGATGATAAATGTGCCTGATGTTATTTTGAAAGACATAACCGTTAAAGGTGACCTTATTCTTGGAGACGGCATTGGCGAAGGAAATGTAAGCCTTGAAAATGTCATAGTAAAAGGAAACCTAATTGCCAGAGGCGGCGGAGTTGACTCCATCGTAATAAACGGCGGAAGTATTGAGGGAAAAGTAGTAATAGCAAAGGTTGATGGACAGATCAGAGTGTTCGTTAACGGAGCTCAAGTTGAGATGGTTGTAATAGATGACGGAAAAGACGACATCATAGTTGAAGGAACTGTAGGGACTCTTGAGATAACGGCTCCTGATGTTCCTGTAGTTCTTAACAACGCCACCGTTAACACTATTACAGTAAATACAGAAGGACCGGCTAACTTACAAGTAGGAGCAGGCTCCACAGTTACCAATGTGGTAGTGGGCACCGGATCTACAGGGACCACCCTTAATGTAGAAGGCACGGTTACCAACGTAGAAACATCTGCTGCCAACACCAATGTAGGAGGCACCGGAACGGTGACCACGGTCACTACGAATGAAGGGGCCAATAACACATCGGTTACCACTCCCAGCACCAAGGTGAATAATGACGGAGCTACAGGTGTCACAGCCGGTGGAGGTACAGAAGTACCTTCCGGAAGCACAGCAACCAATAGTAATACGGGTGGAGAAGCTACCATTCAGCCCACAACAGGCGGGACAACAGGTGGTGGAGGTGGTACTGCTCAGGATACTACGGCCCCCACATTGGTAGAAGTCACATTGGAAAGTGATGAGGCTTCTAATCTGATTTTGATAGTGACTGCGAGTGACAATGCCGGATTAGCAAGTTTAGAAGTAGACCACAGCCTAGAAGGCATACTTCCGGAATTTACGGTAGGAACTAATGCCGCAACAGATCCGGAAACTGGAGCAAGTTCAACATTTGCAGACGAAACATGGACGCTTAATTTTGGACCAACCGTAAGTGCAATCATGAGAGGGAGCGACACCATAACATTTTATTTTGTAATAACAGATGTTAATGGTAATGAGTTTGGAAGCATGTCTCCAACAACTCCTGAAAATACAAGAGCATTTAATATCCCGGCAGACCTAACAGCTTACGAAGCAGCGTTAGCAGCTGTAACAGAAGCTGATTACACTGAAGCAAGCTGGGCAACCTACCAGGAAGTAGTAGCAGCTAATGTCGTAACAGTGGAGAACACTCAAGCAGAAGTAGATGCAGCAGAAGCGGCAATTACAGCGGCTCAGGCATACTTGGTATTTGAAGGTAAAGCAGGATTAGATACGGCTAAAGGAACGGCAGCAGGGTTAACGGAAGCTGATTACACAGCAGCAAGCTGGGCAGACCTAACGACTGCATTAGCACTTCCAGAAACAACAAATGCAGAAGTAGTAACCAAGACAACAGCGATTAACAGTGCGATAGAAAATTTACAATTGATACTATCCTATAACGGCTCGGTCTCCGGTCAAATTACATCAAGCGACTCGGGTGTAGTGAATGGTACTCTTGATTTTGAAGGTGAAGATGACTTGATTATTGAGGGTAATGTTACCGGAATTGGTAATCTAACAACCTTTATAGGAACTGTATCGGGCAGTATCAACGGTACAATAACAGCACAAATTAACGCAAATGGTATAGACACACTTTCAGGAACAATCACACCAAGTTCAGGAGTAGTTGATGGAACAATTAGAATAATTGGTATCTTTGGCCAAACAGGAATCGATGGTGATTTTGAAGGTGAGATTATTACCGGTCCTGTTCCAACGTATGTAGAGACCCTAGAGATAACCTCTGCAGCAGGATCAACGGTGACTGTCGGAGACACACTGCAACTAGGTATTAATGTAACACCTGAAGCGGCATCAGCTGAAGTTGCCTGGTCCGTATATGTAAATGACAGAGAAAAAGGCAGCATTGATGAAACTGGTTTGTTTACAGCAACTGCAGAGGGAACAGTTACAGTAATAGCAAAAGCTTTAGACGGATCATTAAAAGATGACACCTTTGTTGTTGATATAGTACTACCTGATCAGAGCGGGTCACCGGCCTTAACTTTAGGCACACCACCTACTTATGGCTCAGAGCTTACGGTAGGAGAGGGCACGCTTACAACAACAACGAACCTGACCTATACCTGGTACCGTTCGGACAACGCAACATATGAAGAAGGAACAGATATTTCGGTAGGAACAGGAACAACCTATACACCGGTAGCTGATGATATAGGCAAATACCTTATCGTCGTAGCCACATCAACCGATGCAAACGGATATGGTATTGTAGCAACTCCGGAGGAAGTAGTTGATCCAGTTGTAGCCATTGCAGCAGGCATTACATCAATTCCAGCACCTGCACAGGATCAAACTCAGATTGTTTTCCCTGACGTACCAGATGGATACACAATCGCAATAAAGAGTAGTTCAACTATAAGTGTTATTGGACTAGATGGAATAATACATCCAGAAAAGGATGGATGGTTTGTTAGACTTGTTCTGACGGTGACAAATACTGCTACCGGAAATTATGCAGACACAACATATAATTCTGATACAGTTGGAGGAATTGTTGTAACTGTCCCCGGAAACTCTGCAGGTATTCAAGCTGATAAGATTACTGCAGAAAGCCTAGGCACCATAACTATGGGAGATGCAGTACTTCAGAAAGCTCAGACATTGGTATCTGAAGGATACACTGTAACAGCCAAAGCAGCGGATGGTACCTACATCGACAACAGCGGAGAAGCAATTGCAGTGGGCGAAGGTACAATCACCTTTACGATAACAAAGGATGCTAATGATGCTATTACAGCCGATACTGATAGTTTGAGCATCACAGTAAACGCTGCAACGGTAGCAGTAACTGGAGTTACCTTAGATCAAGCAACGATGACCTTGACAGCAGGCGGAGCAACAGGAACAATAACAGCAACAGTTTTACCAGCTGATGCAACAAATAAAACTGTTACTTGGACATCAAGTAATGAAGCAGTTGCAACTGTAGCTGATGGAGTAGTAACCCCGGTAGCGACAGGAACAACTACAATCACAGTCACAACAGAAGATGGTAGCTCAACTGCAACTTGCGTAGTAACCGTTGAACTAGCAGATGCAGACCTGTTGGCAAGAGTTAATGCTTCTCAGCTTAGGATTACTGAGGAGAACCAAGCGGAAGATACTATAGGAGACCTGCTGACCGAATATTTTGGGCTCACTGCTACAGGAGATCCGCTGACAGAAATAATATCTTTGTTCTGGTTTGATAATTATAACTATCAGGTAAAATTCACCTTTTCATCAGTGGGTGAAGTAGAAACAGCGCTTGCAAATGTTGAAGGCGAATATTCAAAAATTATTGCTACTTTCAGAGGAGAAGATGGAGGATATGCGACAAATGTTGGGGCAGTTGAAAGCTACTTGGCATCAGCCGCAAGATTAGCGGCGACTTCGTTAGGCGAACAGACAGTTGCAGATGAAATAGTAGAACTTGCACCAATGTATGCGGCTGGCTATATAGGCGTTGATAATATTATACGCGAAGATATAGCAGAAATAATAAATGGTATCGAGGAAAGTGTAGAGATAGACACTTTAGGTGAGTTTTTCGGCTTAATAAATACAGCCTTGGGGTAAGTACCTACTGCGGAAGGTCTAGGATATACCATTTCTGTTTCAAGCGGAGCAGGTGCAATTACTGGTTATACTGGTAGCGAAACCGCATTAGAAATACCAAACAATTTAATAGTAGATGGAGTTATTGTCCCAGTAGAAAAAATCGGATTTAACGCATTCAATGGGAAGACTTCTCTGACTAGTGTGATTTTGCCCAGGACACTTAAAGGTATTGGTCAATATGCTTTTTCCGGATGCACTGGTTTGACGACATTTGAAATTCCGGATAGTGTAACAACCATGGACACCAATGCATTTAAAGGATGCTCGAATCTCGAAACCATTACAATCGGATCTGGACTTACGACTATTACCAATAATGTATTTCAAGGATGCAGCAAACTGAACCATGTCACCATTCCTTCTAACGTAACCTTACTTGGAAAAGATACTTTTAAAGACTGTGTGGGATTGACAAATCTCACCATTGAAGGAAATGCAAATGGAACAAATGGAGGAGCTTTCAGCGGATGTAGTAATTTAACTACTGTGACAATCGGAAACAGTGTGACATCAATAGGCAATTACTTATTCCAAAACCATTCGGCACTAACCAGCATCACTATTCCAGAAGGCGTTACTGGACTTGGTCAGTTTGCATTCTCCGGAACAGGTTTAACAAGTATCACAATTCCAAGTAATTTAACCACACTAGGAAATTATGCTTTCTCTGAATGTACAGCTCTTGAGTCCGTAGTAATACCTGATACCGTAACATCATTAGGAACATATGCTTTTGCAGGTTGTACGGAATTGTCGGACATAACAATAGGAAGCGGGCTGACTACAATAAAAGATAATACGTTTGCTAGATGCCCAAGTCTGGTTTCGATGGTAATTCCTGATAACATTACAAGCATTGGTTACTCAGCTTTTATCGGAACATGGGTATCAAATGCGTGGACAGGAGAGAATCTGAATAGCATAACAATCGGAGCTGATGTGTCGATTAGTGGTGATGTGTTTGGTGGAAGCAGAAATGAGTTTGAAGAAACATATGCAGGATTTGATAAAGCTGCCGGCACGTATACCTTTGCAGGCGATACTTGGTCAAAAACTGAGTAAGCGACAAATTGTAGAAACCTTATCAGAGATAACGGTTTATGAGACAATTCTCTCTTAGATACGTTAGAAAGAAGCCCCGCAGGAAAGCAGGCAATTAAGCTCTCTTGCGGGGGCTTTTTTGTTTTACCTCCAGCAATCCTTGGAAGCAATCAGGTTCTGTAAGCGTCAAATTGTAGACACCGGAGGAACATACAAAAACAGACCGCTTGGTTAGCGGTCTGTTAGTAAGGGCAGTTGGTACTAGTTGACGTCAACTGACGTCAATTGGCATCAGTTGATGCTAGTTGACGGGACATGTTTCTACATGATTGAGGCAACCTATCACTCCAAGGTAGAAATGATGCCAACACCTGATTCGAATGAATATCGATGTTAGGTAATTGATGGAATAGATACTCCAGGTAGGAGAACGGATTTAAATCGTTTTGTTTGGCAGTTTCCACAATGCTATATATGATTGCACTAGATTCTGCTCCTTTTGGAGTGTTTGAGAACAGCCAATTCTTTCTACCTATTACAAAGGGCTTGATGGCTCGCTCTGCCCGGTTGTTAGAGATTTCTATCCCACCGTCCAGCAGATATCTTCGGAGATATTTTTCCTGGTTCAGGCTGTATGTAATGGCTGTGCCCAAAAGGCTCTTTGGCAGTACCTTTTCGGAAAGATCCTTGCACCAGTTAAAGTATGCTTCTACGGTAGGAAGTGCATCCTGTTTTCTTCGCAAATATCGTTCTTCTATGGATAGATGTTTTATGCTTTTTTCGATTCGAAACAGGGTATTACAATATTCCAAGCCTTGCTTGGTTAGTAGAGCAGAAGTTCCTTCTTTTTCAGAAATGCCTTTTAAGGCTTCATCATACTTTCGTCTGGCATGAGCCCAACAGCCGGACAAAAGGATTTTAGGACTACCCTCGGATTCCAACTTGTGATACCCGGCGTAGCCATCGGTTTGAAGATATCCGCTGAACCCTTGTAGGAATTTCTTGGCAAAATCTCCAGACCGACCTTGGGTGTATTGGTAAAGGGTTATGGGAATATCATCTCGCCCTGTTCCATAAACCCACATGTAGCTGTTCATGGTGGTGTCTCTACCTGGTTCTTTGAGAACCTCCAGCACCGTTTCGTCTGCATGAAGGAGATTTCTTGTCAGTAGCACCTGGTGCATTTGTTGGTAAAGTGGTTTTAGCCAGTTATGGGATCCCTGGATAACCCAGTTCGCCATTGTCTGTCTACTAATTTTTAATCCGTAGTTACCAAATTGAGCTTCTTGCCTGTAAAGAGGAACCGCATCCACATATTTTCTTTGCATGATATGGGCAAGAAGGGAGGGAGAAGCCAAGCTGTTTTTGATGACTGGGCTTGGCATAGGTGCCTTTATGATGGGGGTACTGATTCCGGTTCGCTCACAATTTCTGCAAGCATAGATGTATCGAACCTTTTCCGTTACATTGACTTGGGCCGGGATAATGGTCAATTCGCGATGGATTTCTTTCTTCATTTCGTGAAGAAGGTTTCCACACTGTGGACAAGACCTGTCTTCCTGAGATAGTTGGTACTCTATCTTGATGCAAGGAAGGTTTTCCGTAATTGCTTTCTTCCTGCCCTTACTTTTCCTGAAAGGGATCTTTGCTTCTTCCAGGGTGGGCTCGGGAACAACAAAAGTAGACGCTTCTGATTCTGCTTCATTGAAGAAAGACAGTTGATCAAAAGGCGTCTGTTCACTGGAAGGGCCAAATCGTTTGGTTCTACTCAATCGATACTGTTCTTCATACCAAGAAAGTTTAGCGGAAAGAGACTCCACCTCCATAGATAGTTGCAGGAATTTGTTTTCTAATTCCGCTCTTGATAGGGATGCTAAATCCATTGATTTGACTAGGTTTTTTATACATTTATTGTACCATAAAAGACAGCCAAAAACAAGACATTTAATGCCTTGAAATGTTGAAATTTAAACATTTGTTAGACCACAGCATACTGTTTTTTGGGGATAAATTGCTCCATGATGAGACCATCTAAAAGCCGGTAAAGATCTTCCTTGGAAACTGTAATGGTAGTCTGGTCTTCCGAAAGGGAAGGCCAGTTAAAACGACCTCGTTCTCTCCGCTTGTAGTAGAGGATGAAGCCGTCCTTATCCCATTTAAGAACTTTTATCTTATCCTTGTTCTTGTTTATGAACACAAACAAAGTGCCATCAAATGGATCCTGATTGAAAGAGCCTTGGACTATGGCGGCAAGTCCGTTGATGCTCTTTCTCATATCAATGGGTGTACAGGAAAGAAAGACCTTGCTGCTTCGGCATATGCGGGTAATCATAGAACGGAAAGCAATTTTAGAACAGCCGCCATGGATGAAACATCATAACCGGAAGGAAATTCCACAATATATTTACCGCAGGTGATTTTAAGCCCACCAGATGCAGCATTGCTTGAAATCGGCAAGCTAGCTACATGACCATCTTCCGGAATATCTACCTGAAGCCAGTTGGTGGAATCTTGTTCCTCAGGTTCTCGAAGCTTTCTCATCCAGTATCTTAAGGTACTGACAGAGAACCCCTTTTCTTGACACCATTGGCTTTGAGTTAAGCCGCTACTGGCAAGGTCATTGATGCGAGACATCCATAATTGCTGTTGTTCTATCTGTTGGATTTTATTCATAATGAAAACAATTCTCCTTTCTGAAACCCATATTGAGCTATCTAGGGAGAATTGTCTCATAAATCGTTATCGCTGATAAGGTGTCTACAATTTGACGCTTACATAGTTATAGGTAGAGTTAGTTCTGCTATTTATGTTTGGAGGTTTTATAGATGTTTACTTGTGCGTATTGCGGTATTGATGCTTGTGAGAAGGATGATCCTTCCAAGTTTCCGTTAAATTGTCCATGCCTTTTGAAAGAGGAGATGGAAGAGGTTAAGAAGCTTTATGAGGAAGGTGATAATAAGAAGCTTGCTCATGAGGCGGCTTTAACTGAGGCTATTGGGTATTGTGAGAAGACGAGGCTTGAGGAGATTATGGATTTTGCTCATAGGATGGGGTATGAGAAGATAGGGATTGCTCATTGCATAGGACTTAAAAAGGAGGCCAGGGCTTTTTGTGATGTGCTGAAGCATAATGGTTTTAAGGTGGAAACTGTGGCTTGCAAAAGCGGATATATTCCTAAAGAGTTTATAAATATTTCTGATTTTGAAAAGATTGATCCGGGTACCTTTGAAACTATGTGCAATCCCATAGGTCAGGCCTATCTTCTGGATAGGGAAGGGACTGATCTAAATGTAATTTTAGGTTTATGTGTTGGCCATGATACTTTATTTATGAAGTATTCCAAAGCTCCTGTTACTGTGCTTGCAACAAAGGACAGGGTTTTGGCCCATAATGCCATGGCAGCACTGTATCTTGCTGATGGCTATTACCACGATAAATTGTACGGTAAGAAATAGAAGCTACTTTTTTAAGGTTTCAATTAGGTGTTTAACTATTCTTGCGGTCAGCCCCCATATGACATGGTTGTCATAGGTGTATATGGGAATCTCAGATGTTGCGATTCGCCAGTTATAGTTTTCTTTTTCCCCTATTAGATGGTAGGGGAATTCTTTTGGTATTACAGGCTCTGCCGTATAGGAGTAGTTTAAGGGTTCTGTGTTTAGAAAGAAGTCAAAGGGCACCAGGAAGGTGTCATGGACTTCATGGTGGTTAAAGGATCTGCTTTTTATCGCTTCCATATCTATTACGCCAAGATAGGGATAAAGGGTGAAGCCGCTATAGGCTATCATATAGTCCAAAGGCCCTATAACTTTCAGTTGGCTGGGTTTTATACAGAGCTCTTCACACGTTTCCCTGATGGCACATTCCTCCGTACTTTCACCTTCTTCCTTTCTACCTCCTGGGAAGCATACTTCTCCCGGCTGTACCTGAAGCTCGTGAGAGCGAATCTCAAAGAGAAGAGAGAGGTTCTCTTTTTCTTTAATTATGGGAACCATCACCGCATAGTAGCTGTGAGGGTCCATGGGAAACGGAGTTTTATGTTGAAATGTTTTTTCTATATATTTAAGATCCATTGAATTTCTTCCTTTTGTTTTCTCTTATTATTATATATGAAGCTAAGAGCATTAATAGTATACCCCATATATCGTTTATACTTACTGTTTCATTAAGGATAAGGATAGCAAATACAGGTGCAAGCCCCGGCTTTATAAAGAAGGTGAAGGAGGCTGTTATGGCATCTCCTTCTTCCATTGCAAGAAAATAGGCCAGATATCCTACGCCTGTTACCATGATACCTACATAGAGAATAAGCCAAATACTATTCCATGTGATGTTTGCTACTACAGGCTTGCCCAGTACTAAAAGAAGGGGCAACATGACAGCTGAGCCTAAGAGAAAGCTTATGGCAGTTTGGGGAAGTCCCTTTAATCTCTTAATGGTTTTTCTGCCAAGGGCACTGTAAAGGCCAAAGAGGAGAGCGGCTAAAACTGAGTAGGAAGCGCCTATTAAGCTGTCACCTAAAGCAATGTTCCAAGGGGTCACCATAAAGATTACACCTAAGAGGCCTGTTATTAAAGCTACTATTTTTATTCCTGTCAGTTTTTCTTCCGTTATAAAGTGGGTGAAGAAAACGGTAAACACGGGATTTATGGAAAAGACCACAGCTGCCGTTATGGCGTTTGAATAGATTATACCAAGCTGAAAGAATACCATGGCAACGGGGATACAGACAATACCTAGAAGTAGGAGATAGAAATAATCATTTCTGCTGATGATAATACTATCTTTTTTTATTTGTTTTAAAGCAAAGGGAAGGAGAAAAAGCCCGCCTATTGTAAACCTTAAAAAGGTGAGCTGAAAAGCATCAAAGCCTGCTCCTGCTATTTTTAATGCCACCTCCATGGTGCTGAAGAGAGTGGCAGAAATCATTACATAGAGTATTACTTTTTTCATCAAAACTCCTTATGAACTTTATTTTAACAGAATATAGTTTTCTTAACAAGGAAGACAGAAACTATGCAGGAGGATTTAATAGTGGTAAAATAACTATGTGTGTCAAAGGAGCAAAATAATGGAAAAAGAGCTCATAAAGCTGCTTTTAAGGCTTGTTTATGCAGTAAAAAATGATATGCCTTCCATATTATCGGGAATAGACTATGAAAAAGGAGACAGAGGGGTCATATCGGTTAAAGAGGATATGATCAATGTGTCTATAAGAAGTGTGATAATTGAGGGCTCAAAGGGCAAGCTTGAAGATTACAAAGTAAGATTTGAAAATGATAGGATTAATGTGGAAGCCTGGGTTAAAATGGTATTAAGGACCAGGGTAAATGTTGATCTTAGAGTTTTGGAGTTTATTTTTAATAAAAATGAACATAAGGTGGTTCTGGCTTATGAAACCCTGGGTTTCTCTGCTGCAAATGCATTGTTTCCGCAAATAATTTCAAATCTTGCGGGGAGATACCCAGAATATATAAAGGTTGCAGGAAACCGTATTACCTTGGAGCTTAAAGACAGCAATATAGCTCCCGACTTTTTAGTGGTCAGATATTTAGGGACTGAAGATGGGGTTTTAAAAATTGCTTTTCTTCTAGTTTAGAAAAAGGAGTATTTGCCTATGAAGAAGATACTGCTTGTGGCGACAGGTGGCACTATAGGTTCTTTAGAAACTGCAAAGGGCCTCATACCTTCAATAGGAGGAGAGGGGCTTCTTTCCTACCTTCCCGATATGTCTTTGGTCTGTGATCTTGATACGGTGGAGATATCATCTATCGATTCAACCAACATGAGTCCTGATATATGGGTGAAGCTTGTGGAGATGATTCGCGATAATTATCATAAGTATGACGGGTTTGTAATAACTCACGGAACGGACACTATGGCGTATACGGCAGCAGCTCTTTCCTATATGATTCAAAACACTGCTAAGCCTGTAGTTCTTACAGGCTCCCAAAGGCCTATTACTTTTGATTCAACAGATGCAAAGGTCAATTTAGCAGACAGCATAATATATGCTGTTGATGAGGGCTCTTCAGGGGTGACTATAGTGTTTGACGGGAAAGTAATACTGGGCACACGAGCAAAAAAAGTTATGTCCGTTTCCTATCAGGCCTTCTCCAGCATTAACTTTCCTTTCCTTGCCACCGTACAGAATGGGAAGATTATCAGGTATATCGGCCAAGAGAAAAGAGAAGGGTCGGCTGTATTCAACACCGTTCTTAACAGAAAGGTATTTTTGTTGAAACTTACTCCTGTAACATCAACGGATTTAATAAAAGAAATCTTTGAAAGAAACGATGCGGTTATAGTGGAGAGCTTCGGAGCAGGCGGGTTGCCGGACAGGCTGGTGCCTGCTTTTGAAGAGGCGTTAAAGAAGGATGAAAGCAAGGTTCTTATAATCACTACTCAAGTGATACATGAGGGAAGCCACATATCTACCTACGAGGTTGGAAGAGGTCTTGGTACAAGATTAAAATGTCTGGAGACAAAGGATATGAACCTGGAGACTGCTTTAGCAAAGATTATGTGGATAATGGGAGAAAAGGGTTTAAGCTTTGAAGAGATTAAGAAAAGATTTTACACACAGGTAGAGCTTGATTTATTGGGATAAGGAGAGAGAAAATGATTGACAGCAAAGCTATATTGGGAAAATTTATGGGTGAGTTTTCTGACCTGGAGCGAAGAACGGAAACACTTACTATTAATCTTGTTCTTAACAGGTATTTGGCAAAGGATACTTGGGGATTCAAGGCAGGCCGCCGTTTAACACCTGAAGATATAGGCAGATTGGCAGCTTCCGGGATTCTTACGGCAGAGGTTTTTGATAAACCCCAGATTGGAATAATCTCTGTGGGAGATGAGCTTGTAAGCATTGTTGAAAAGGAGAGCCCCGGGAAAATTAGGGATTCAAATTCCTTTTTGCTGGGGGCCCTGTTAGAAGAGCTTGGTTGCGTAAGAGGGAGTACTTATCTTATAAGGGATGATGTGGAGATCCTTAAGAACAGCCTTATGGATGCCATACAAAAAAACGATGCCATCGTGTTTACCAAAAGATCATCTGAAGAAGGATTCTTAGGGGCAAAGGAAGCCGTCAATTTTTTGGGATTGCCGGGGGTGGTGGAAGAGGACAGCGCAAAAGGGATAATAGCAGGTATAATTTACGATCTTAATTGCGCCTGCTGCACCAGAAAAACGCCTGTATTCATGATTCCCGGAGAAGAGAATGAACTGTTACGCAGCTTTAATGATCTGGTTAAGCCTGCTGTTCTTGCTTGCTATTTGTCTAAGTAATAGGAAGGGGATGTTCTCATGACGTTTAACGAAGAACCTATGGATTTAGATATGGCTGTAGGCTATTTCGCCTTTAAGTTTAACAAAAAAATTACTCTTCTTGCGGCCAATGATTCCTTTTATTCACTTTTTGGGCTGACAAAAGGAAAGGATGGACAGAAGACTTTCTCCGCATTTCAAAACATGATAGGTGAAGAGGAGAAGGAACGTTTAATAGCGGAAATCAGTGAAAATATTGAACGGAATAAAAGGAACTTTGAGCTTACAATGTCCATGGAAAGGGGAAAAGGCAATGTTAAGACCTACGTATCAAAATGCCACATGGATAAAGAAAGCGGAAAGATGACAGGGCTCGTTATCGATATTACTGAAACTCATGAGCACAAAATGGGGCTTCAGAGGGAAGCCATTGAAGAAACCAAGGAAACATTTTTAAAGCTGGCATGCAGGGATGAGCTTTCCGGACTTCTCAACAGAAGAGGAATCATCAAGGAATTTACAAACACCATGGAAAAGCAAAGCGAAAAAAGTCATGGGTTTTTGCTTGTGGATATAGATGATTTTAAAAGGATAAATGAAGAGCACGGACATGTCTATGGAGATGAGGTATTGACAAATTTCGCTTTTAACATTATGTCATCGGCATCAAGGGATAATGTTGCGGGAAGGCTGGGCGGAGATGAATTTGTAGTGCTTTTAAAGGATATTGACAGCAAAAATGAAGCGGAGAAACAGGCAACAGACTTGCTTTTCAAATTGGCAACTCCAATCGAAGGGGGCAGAGAATTGACAGCCAGTATAGGAATAAGCATTTATCCTGATGACGGAAAAGATTTTTCAGAGCTTTACAAAAAGGCCGACAAAGCATTGTTTAAGGCAAAAGGGGAAGGAAAGAACAGGTATGTATTTTATTCCGATGATATTGACGACCATCCCTATTTAAATTAATCCTTGGAAACAGTGGACAGAACAGATAACATGGATCTCATTCTTTCTAAAAAGATGATGAAGGCCTTTGTGGATACGGCCCCCGGAGGTATAGGAATATATGAGTATGCAAATAAGAAAATCATAACAAGATATATTAATGATGAATTTCTGAATATCATGGGGATTTCCAGATCAAATTACGAAATGCTTTACGGGGACGATTTCAGGAAAACCATAGACGATGAATCCTGGAAGGCGTTGGATGAAGCTTCAGACAAAACAAGAGCCGATTTGGACGGCCCTCCCTCGGAGTGTGAATTCAAGCTGTCCTTTTCGTTGGCTGAAAAACCTGTTTGGCTCTTTGGCCGCATTAAGTATATACCTTACATAGGAGGGCGTGTACTGTTTCTTGTTATGAGTCAGGATATTTCAAAGCAGAAAGAAGCGGCTGAGTTCAGTTTAGGTATGGAGAAAACATATTTACGGGCTCTTAAGAAGGCGGGTATAAGCACGTGGACTTATGATTTCAATGAAAAGGTTTTGGTAAACCAAGAAGGAAAAGTCTTCCATGAAATTGAAGAGATGTTTGAATCGGGCTATGTACATAAGGATGTAAGCGATACTCTTTTCAAGATTTACAATGAATTGAAAATGGGAGCGCCGGAGGGAGAAGCCATAATAAGGGGTAGGGTGTTTGGCAGAACATATGAATGGTTTAAAGTCTCTTTTAAAACAGTATTTGCAGAAGATAAGAGACCCTTGTGGGCTCTTGGTATAATTGAGCAGCTTCCTTTGGGTTATGGCTCAAAAAACAGATTTGCCCTTGAAGAATGGGTGCTCACGCATTTGGGCGGAAAGGGTATGAAATGTGTTAAGTGTAACCTTTCCCGGAACATGATTGATAAATGCAAAAATTTTATGTTATGTAAAAACCAGGTGACCTATGACAGCTTCCGGGAGTCTTTAAAGGCTGTTGTTTATGATGAAAAGGACTCAGGGTTTTACGATGAAACGGAACGACTGAGGTTGATGGACAGCTTTGCTTCAGGGATAGACCATAAAAGATATGTTATTCTTGTTTCAGAGAGCGGCGGTAAATTGAACTGGGTGACTGCTTTTGTCAGGCTGGTGATGCATCCCGAAACAGGGGATATTTATTGCTATATGTACTTAAAGGACGATGATTTAAGAATAAAAAGAGAGCTCGAGGTTCAGGAGCCTATAGACAGGGACTTTATAACAACTCTTTATACTGAAGAGTTTATGAGAAAGTTCTTGAAGAAAACTCAAGGCAAGGATTCTTCATCAAGAGGAATATTAATTGTTGATTTATTAAATGTTTCCTATGAGAAGATTTCTTTAGGAGAAGGAAGAATGGCAGAGCTGCTGTCAAGGTGGGGCCAGGACTTGCGGTTGCTGTTACCCTCAAAGTACTTGGCTTGTGTAAAACAGGGCTACCGGTTTTTAATTGCAGTTAAAAGTAAATCAGACAGTGAATTTGTAAAGGAAGTTAAAGAAGTTTTTGATGTGTTTAAAACGCTGGTGAGATTTAAGGACCCTGAAGGAAACTTTTCCTTTGCAGGTGGTGCAGCTCTCAGTGAAGCGGAGGGTACTTATCAGGATACTTATGAAAGGGCATTGGAGGCAACGGAAAAGTCGGCCGGTGAAGGCAACTGGAAGCTTAACTTCTACGAAACGGAAGGTGAAAGAAGAGCTGTCGTCTTTGCCACAGGAGGTGAAGAAATCCTCGAGATTCTTAAAGGGCAAATTGAAATGGAAGGAGTCGTGTTAGAGGAGGGGAAAAACAGCGGCAGTATAGATGATGAGTTTGAGGAACAATATGACGGAATAAAGAGCAGACTGGATTATCTAAACAGAGTAGAAGCATTGAGGAGAGAAAGCCTTAAATCCTTGGGAGTTCTGGCGGTGGGGATAAATATACTGCCTAACATAGGAGCCTTAAAGAGCATAAGGGAGATAGACGAGGTCTTTAAAGAAATAGTGAGGCTCATTGCAGAGGAGTTAAAGGGAGGAGAAATCTTTAGGGTAATCGATTCGGAAATAGTGGCAATATTCATGGATTATCAGGAAGAATACTTCCTCACCGTCTCAAGAGCGCTTGAGATAGTATTAAGAGAAAAATTCCCGGGAAGAACAAGCATAGGATATTGCTGGGCAGGAGATTCTGTGGATGTGAATAAGCTGCTTGTCCACTGTCAGGAGCTTAAGAGAGCCAACCATCTTAAGTACAGGGAAAGCGTACTTCATAGAACGGGAGAATACCATGATACACTGCTTTCAAATCTCGTTGAAGATTTGGAAAAAGAGAAGTATCAAGCCTTTTATCAGCCTGTTATAAGTCTGGAAAATAACAAGGTATGGGGCATGGAAGCTCTGGCAAGGGGCATTAACGAGAAAGGCGATATTGTTCTTCCTTCTATGTTTGTGGCTAATTTTGAAGAGATAGGGATAATAAGGTATCTTGATATACATATATTGGAGGAATCGTTGAAGGCTCTTAAAAGGTTTAACAAAGAAGGCTTTACGGATTTAAGAGTATCGGTGAATTATTCCAGGGAAACCATGTTGGAGCGTGGCATTGTGGAAAGAACTCTGGACCTTATTGATAAGTATGGTGTTGACAGAAAAGATATTCAGATAGAGATAACAGAGAGAATGGGGGATCTGGAAGAATCAACAATAGCAAGGGTGGCAGGGGAATTTAAGGAAAGCGGATTGTTTATTGCTCTTGATGATTTCGGATATGAGTACTCCAATTTTTCCATCTTCAGCAAGCTGGATGTTGCTATAGTGAAGATCGACAGAAGCTTGATTGAACAGATTGGCAGAAACAGGAACAGCGAGATTATTATAAAAGCAATTATTGATATGTGTAAGGAAATGAATATTACATCCCTTGGAGAAGGTGTTTCCTCTTTAAGGCAATTGAAGTTCTTAAAAGAGGCGGGATGTCAGCTTGCGCAGGGGTTCTATTACAGCAAAGCTTTGGAAAGGGAAAAGTTTAGGGAAAGGTATCTGCTTGGAAATGAGTAAGGTATTTGTGGGGGTAGACAGAGGGGGGACCTATAGAGTTTATCTTACTATTTCCACCGATTTGGCAGAGGAAGCAAGAAGGATTCATAACACGACTCCCCTTGCCACGGCAGCCTTAGGAAGAGTGATTACAGCAACAGGACTTATGGGTCTTATGCTGAAGGAAGAAAAAGACAAGCTCACTGTAATCTTTAAAGGTGACGGCCCTTTGGAACAGATAATAGCAGCTGCAAACGGCAAGGGCCAGGTAAAGGGTTATGTGAACAATCCTTCTGCTCATCTTCCGTTAAAAGGACCTGGAAAGCTGGATGTAGGAAAGGGTATAGGCAAAGGAGAGCTTACAGTTATAAAGGATATAGGTTTGAAGGAACCTCAGCAAGGTAAAATTGCTCTTGTTTCTGGAGAGATTGCAGAGGACCTGACATTATATTATTACGTTTCAGAGCAACAGAATACATCTGTGGCTTTAGGGGTAATGATAGATGTGGACTTAAAGGTGAAACATGCTGGGGGCATGATTCTTCAGATGCTCCCCGGGGGTGAAAGGACAGAAGCAGTTATACATCTTGAAAAAATACTGGCAGATCTGCCTCCCCTCACATCTTTGATTGAAGAAATTCCGGAGAACTTAAGTGAAGATGAAAGATTGGAGGCTCTAAGTAAAAGAATCTTTTCTTCAATGCCTGTAGAGTTTGAATTAAGAAAGATTGCTGAAGGGGAGATCACATGGAAATGTGACTGTAGCAGAAAGCGCCTTGAAAAGGTGGTGGCAGCATTGGGTGAAGAGGAGCTTTCCGACATAATAGAAAAGGATGGGAAGGCAGAAATTCTATGTAACTTCTGCAATGAAAAATATGAATTTACAAAAGAAGAACTGCTTTCAATTTATGAGAGCATAAAATAATATGAAAAAGGATACTGTAGTAATTGAAGCACTTCAAATGACAAAGGCTGATTTATTGCTGGCTGTTTCGTTTCTGTTAGCCGGCATTATTTGTTTTGTGGGGATAATATATTTTAATTCTCTGCCGGCAGGCCAGGTTCAGGTAAAGGTGGAAGGGAAGGTAGTAGGGATATACAGCCTGGAAAAGGATAGAAAAATAGAACTTGATTACAAGGGAGAGAACTCTGTTGTAATAAAGGACGGTAAGGTTAAGATGGTTTATGCCAATTGTCCCGATCAGTATTGTGTCAAGCATAGAGAGATTTCAAGAAATGGGGAATCTATTATATGTTTGCCAAACCAGGTGGTAGTAAGCGTTACAGGAGGGGAAGAACAGGATGCAGACGGCGTCACCAACTAGAAAAGTGGCTTTATCAGGCGTGCTTGTAAGTCTGGCTGCCATATTTTCCTATGTGGAAACTCTGGTGCCTTTAGGGTTTGGTGTGCCGGGTATAAAGCTGGGGCTTGCCAATGTTGTAGTGGTTTTTGCATTGTACAGCATGGGAGTAAGATATGCCCTTACTATTAATGTGGTCAGGATAATAGTGGTGGCATCTCTTTTCGGAAGTCCTGTGATAATGCTTTACAGCCTTTCGGGGGCTTTATTAAGCCTTCTTGTTATGGTGATTCTTTATTATACAAATAAGTTTAGCATGGTAGGTGTCAGCATGGCAGGCGGCGTATTTCATAATATAGGTCAGCTCCTTGTGGCTGCTGCCGTTGTAGAAACATTTCAGATTCTTTATTATTTCCCCGTTCTTCTTGTGGCGGGCATGATTACAGGCATAATAATCGGGATAATCGTTACACGAGTATCCCGACTTGTGACAATTAAGATATAAAGGATTCTATGGCTTTATAAGCTTCGATTTAAGCAGGGCTTTGTACAGTATGATGGCGAGAATTATTCCCACTGCAAACTGCCCGATGTTCCATGGAACTCCAATCCAGGGAGTTATCCAGCTTCCGTACATCACACCTTCAGCGATAAAATAACCTATCACCATAAAGATGCCGGAAGGAATCATGGAGATCAGAGCTTTCGTTATTAGAGATGAGCTCGTGTATTTTAAAATCATGCCATAGATTAAGGCTGCTATCAGGGCCATGATGCCTTTAATGAAAAAGGTCCATGGGGCCCACATGGCAAAACCGCTTAATATATCTCCTAATGTGGAGCCAAAGGCTGAAGCGATAACAGCATACCTTGTGCCTAAAAGGAATACGCTTAAGAAAATCATAGCGTCTCCTAAATGAACGTAGCCCGTTGTAAGGGGTATAGGGATTTTAATAAACATGGTACATACTACAATGAGCCCCATCATCAGGCTTGTTGCCACAATTCTTTGAGTGCCTTTCAATGAATTCACCTTCTTTGTATATTAAATCAGAAATATTGTGTACTATTTTACAAAGGTGTAGATCTCTTCAAGAGATTTTCTGCCCGGACTTTTTGCTCCTTCCTCAGGGACTCCCAAAGGTACCATGGCACACATATAGTAGTCATCTTTGCAAAACACCTCTTCCTCCTTTAGAATGTTTTGGATAAGGGCGCCTGCATAATTTGCGCTTGTCATGTAGCAAGTGCCGTATCCCAACTCCACGGCTTTAAGGGAAAGAATGGTGACGGCAGCACCTATGGATTGCATGCCGGGGTTCTTTCTGCCCTTTAAGTCATCTGTCAGGCTTTCATCAGCTCCAAGGAACTTTAATTCCAAATAGCCTGAGGGTGTATAATCGGTGGCAAATACTATAATAAGGACAGGGGCGTCGGCTGCAAAAAGTGTGAAGTTCCTTGCGAACTTCAGGAATCTTTCGGCTTTTTCCTCGTCTACTAAAGCCATTCTGTTCACTATTTCTTCGTTTTTCACTCTTACTGCTTCTCTTATTTTTTCTTTAAGCTCTTTGTTTTTTATAGCAACAAAATGCCAGTTCTGGATGTTCTTCCCCGAAGGAGCCTTGGAGGCTGCCTCAATAATGGTTTTAATATCCTCTTCCGGCACATCTATGTCTTTAAACTTCCTTATACTCTGCCTTTTTACTATGGTATCCGTAAGTTCCATTATTCTCCCTCCAAAATGATTTCTTCAATGGTTTTACCCACCTTTTCCTCGATTTTTTTTAAGACGATCTTTAGCTCCGCTTTTTTATTTCTAATTATTCTTATGGCTTCTATATTATCCTTCGACTTTTCAAGGACATAAGCCATCCGTTCTTCAAGCCCTACAAAGCAGTCTTCCAAGACCAGCCTGTCTGCAATGCAGACTATATCAAGCTCAGTAAAATCCTCACAGGATGAGGAAGGGTTATGTCTCATATGCTCTCTCACAATAGCTGCCTCATCAAGATAACCAAGTTTTACTAATAATTCATAGCCTCTCTCTGCGTGATCGGGTTTGGCCCTGCTTATATCATGAAGGAGGCAGGAGTTTCTCAGAAGGACGAGGTCGAGATCAAAACCTTCTTTAATAAGTGCCTTGGCAATTAAAACCGCCACATTGGAAACACACCTGCAATGGCATATTACATGGACAGGTGTATTCTCGGCTTTACAGATTTTCTCGTAGCTTTCCTGTGATAAGGATTCTCTTTTCATATTTATATTATACATGAATGCCGTAAAAGTTAAAGGAGTGAACATAAAGGTCCTATGGTATAATATTTTTATGAAAGGGTGAGAAGAATGAAAAAAGAAAAAAGAGCTCTGGTTTTAGGAGGGGGAGGAGCAAGAGGCGCTTACGAAATCGGAGTATGGAAGGCATTGATTGAAGAAAAAATTGAATTTGACATTGTGACAGGGACTTCTGTAGGCGCTATTAATGCAGCGGCAATAGCTCAAGGCGATTATCCTTTGGCTGAAAAGCTTTGGTCTACTCTGGAAACTGAAATGGTTTTGGATGCAGAGGTTCAGGAAGAGGAAAAGGAGCTTAAGGAGTCAAAGCTTATTAAAGGTATGAGCCAGGAAGAGGTGTTGTCCTATTTAAAAGATATAGTGTTAAGAAAGGGCATAGGAACAGAGAGCCTCCACGGCCTTTTAAGAAGCATTATCAGGGAGGAGAAGGTCAGAGAGTCATCTGTGTTATATGGTCTTGTGACAGTAAGGCTTGCAAATCTTAAGAAAAGTAAATCCATGGAGGCATTAAAACTTTTTGTAGATGAAATTGAAGAGGGAAAGCTTCACGACTTTATTATGGCTTCCGCTTCTTTATATCCTGCCATGAAGGCCTATGAAATAGACGGGAATATGTATGTGGATGGTGGTTATGCCGATCCTATACCTATAGAAATGGCCATGGAAAGGGGAGCTACAAAGGTTATTGCAGTAGACCTTAAGATGGATAATCCTCTCATTAAGACAGATACAGATAAATTGTCCGAGTACATTCATATAAGGAGCGAGTGGGATCTGGGCAATCTTTTAATATTTGATAAAGAGAATTCCAAAAGGCTCCTTGATTTAGGATATTGGGAAACAAAAAAAGCCCTGGGGAAATACTATGGCAATTACTTTACCTTTAAGAAAGAGGACTTCACAGAGAAAGATGCCCTTTTGGCAGATGCTGCCGCCCATGCATTTTCCCTTGACCCTAGAATTCTTTATGATAAAAAGTCATTTAAGGATACTTTTGATAAAACATTAAGGGAATGCAGAAATAAAAAGCCTTCCCTGGAGAATACAAGGTGTCTTGTGATTCTAAAGACGGCGGAAGCTATTAAGGCTATGAAAAAGGAGACTCAGGAAGCCTTTATGGAGCATGAAGGAATTCTTTTAAAACAGGAGCAGGATGCCGTTAAGTATTTGGTGGCCCATATGATGGAGGATGGAAAAGATGGATGATAAACTGAAAGAGATATTGGATAAATCTAAATACATTTCGTTTTTTGGAGGAGCAGGAGTTTCCACGGACAGCGGGATTCCTGATTTCAGGTCAGACAAAGGCCTTTATAAAGCCAAGAACGAGTATGGCGTTTCCCCTGAAGTTCTCATATCCCACAGCTATTTTGTGAGTTATATGGACAGCTTTTTTGAATATTATAAAGAAAATTTTATATATAAAGACGCAAAACCAAACCCGGCTCACTTTAAACTGGCAGAGCTTGAGAGAGAAGGCAAGCTGAAGGGTGTAGTAACTCAGAATGTGGACGGACTTCATCAAATGGCAGGAAGTAAAAATGTAATAGAGCTTCACGGCTCCGTTATGAGAAATATTTGTATGGATTGTAAAAGTCTATACAGCCTTGAATATATTCTTGATCCTAAAAACTGTATAGATAAGGAAGGAAATCAAAGGAGCATTCCCTATTGCAGTAAATGCAACGGAGTGGTGAAACCTGATGTGGTCCTTTATGAGGAAATGCTTGATACAGTAATTATGGAAAAAGCTGCCAAAATTATTTCTGAAAGCGATACCCTTATAGTGGCAGGCACTTCTCTGGTGGTTTATCCTGCGGCAGGGTTAATAAACTACTTTAGAGGAGATAACCTTGTATTGATTAACAGGGACAGAACGCCCTTTGACCAAAAAGCATCCCTGGTATATCATGACTCTATTGGAAAAGTGATGGCATAAGGTATTGAAAGGAAGAAAATGAACATACTTGTATCAAACGATGATGGAATATATGCCCCCGGTATTATGGCTCTTGTAAAAGCCTTAAGCAAAGAAGGAAAGGTATATGTATGTGCTCCCGATGATCAAAGGTCGGCATCAAGTCACAGCATCTCCATTAGAAAATTGATTGAGATTACAGAGATACCCTTTGAAAATGCAGAAAAGGCTTTTTCTATTTCGGGAACGCCTGCAGACTGCGTAAAGCTTGGAATTAAATATCTCTCAACTCTTGGAGTAAAGGTAGATGTAGTTTTTTCGGGCATTAATCACGGAGGGAATCTGGGGACAGACACTCTTTATTCAGGCACCGTTTCTGCCGCTATAGAGGGAAGCATTTGCGGTGTTCAAAGCTTTGCCGTATCTGTAAACAGTCATTTGGTAAAGGATTTTTCCGTGGCAGGGGAGATAGCGGTTGAGGCTCTGAAGAAAGCATATGGGAACCTTGACTCAAAAACGGTTATTAGCATCAATGTTCCACCTTACCCTTTAAATGAAATAAAGGGAGTAAAGGTAATAAAGCTTGGCGAAAGGGAATACGATGAATGGTTTTTGGCGGAAAAAGGAGAGGACGGAAAAACCAGATACAAGTATAGCGGCAAGCCTATAATTTACGATGATCTTTCAGAGGATGTTGATGTATTAGCTATGCAGAAAGGGTATATTACTATTACGCCTTTAAAATATGATTTAACTGCCCATGACAAACTCCGGGAGGTTGAAGAGTTCGGGATTGGCATTGGACTTTACGAAGGAGGAGAAAAGGATGAATAACAGAATAAGAAGAGACAAGGCACTGTTAGTAGTAATAGATATTCAGGAAAAGCTTTTACCCTTTATAGAATCAAGTGAAAGAATTCGGGATAAAGCTGCCATGATGATAAAAGGGGCAGAGATTTTACAGTTGCCTATTTTTGCTTTTGAACAGTATCCAAAAGGGCTTGGGTGTACAGTGCCTGCAATCAAAGAAGCCTTAGGTGAAAGAGAGGCCACAGAAAAAACAAGCTTCAGCATTATGGGAATACGGGATTTTAAAAAAGCTTTAAAGGAAACGGGAAAAGAAGATATACTTCTTTTGGGGATTGAGACTCATGTTTGCGTGCTGCAGTCTGCCTTGGACCTTCTCTTTGAAGGGTACAGAGTATATTTAGTGGCTGATGCAGCAGGCTCAAGAAATGTAAACGATAAGAATGTGGCAATAAAAAGAATGTCTGATGCAGGAGTGACGGTGACTACTGTAGAGGCTGCACTTTTTGAAATGGTGGATGACGCCAAAGACACAAAGTTTAAGGAGATATCAAAACTGGTAAAATGAAGAAGCTTTTTAATAATGAGATTTCTATTGAAAACAGAAGTGTGCTGGAAGAATACTTGTTTGGATTCGACTACAGGACATCAGGATTATGTTATACATCTTTATATATGTGGAGAATAATCAATAACTTTTCATGGGAGATGATAGGAGACTATCTTTGTATTGCAGGTTTAAGTCATCTGGAACTGGAGGAAGGAATTGAAGAACCATTTATGTTTCCGCCTCTTACAAGGACCGGTGAATATGAGCCCGCTAAATTGAGACAGACATTGGAGGAAGCCAAGGAAAGATTTAGGGAAAAAGGGTTCCCCTTTACTATTAGGCTCATACCCTTTCATATGCTGGACATAGTAAGACAGGCTTGCCCCGGAGAGATGAAGTATACAGATGACAGACCTAACTATGACTACCTGTATCTCGTTCAGGACTTAATAGATTTAAAAGGCAGGGACTTCCATTCAAAGAAGAATCACTTAAACTACTTTCACAGAACTTTTGATTATGAATATGTGGACCTGACTTCTGAAATGGCAGAGGAGGCACTTGAGTTTCTTGAAGAGTTCAATTCAAGAAAGGATGTTCCGGAACATGAAAAGGTGCTTTTGGATATGGAAAAGGATGCTATGGCAGATGTGCTCTATAACATGGAAAAAGTAGGCTACTGGGGTGGCGCCATAAGGATTTGCGGCAAGATGGAGGCCTTAGCCATAGGGGGAAGACTTAACAAAAATACCATAACGGAGCATGTGGAAAAGGCCAATATAAATATTAGGGGTTTGTATCAGGCCATTAACAATGAATACTGCAAGGCCATGGCTAAAAATTTCAAGTTTATTAACAGAGAAGAAGATATGGGCATACCTAATTTAAGAAAGGCGAAGCTGTCATTGAAGCCTGTGAAGCTCATTGAAAAATACATAATTACGTGTAAGGAGGACAAGAGATAGTTTGCATTATATTTTGTAAAAGAGTAGTATTATGAAAAAGAGTTACAAAAAATTTTAACATATTTTGCAATTATTAAATTGATTGGAGGGATTTTGGAAAATGAATGATGTGGTGATCGTTAGTGCAGTAAGGACTGCAGTGGGAAGCTACGGTGGATCTTTGAAAGATGTAAAACCCGGAACCTTGGGAGCTGTAGTTATTAAAGAGGTTTTGAAAAGAGCAGGCGTTAAACCGGAAATGGTGGATGAGGTAATAATGGGAAGCGTGCTTCAGGGCGGACACGGGCAGAACATTGCGAGACAAGCTGCCATGGAAGCAGGAATTCCCAAGGAAGTTCCTTCAATGACATTGAATAAAGTTTGCGGTTCAGGCCTTCGTTCCGTATCTTTAGCCGCTCAAATTATTAAAGCAGGTGATGCTGACATAATCGTGGCAGGCGGAGTTGAGAATATGTCAATGACTCCTTATATTAACAGAGAAATGCGTTGGGGAGCCAGGATGGGCGATTCTAAGATGATCGACACCATGGTTTATGACGGTCTTACAGATGTGTTTAATCAGTACCATATGGGAATCACTGCTGAGAATATTGTAGAACAGTGGAATTTAACAAGGGAAGAAATGGATGAATTCTCAGCCAATTCACAGCAAAAGGCGGAAGCTGCAATAAAATCAGGAAGATTCAAGGATGAAATAGTTCCTGTGGAAATCCCTCAAAAGAAGGGTGACCCTGTTATATTTGATACAGATGAGTTTCCAAAGTTCGGCACCACCAAAGAGATTATGGCAAAACTGAGACCCGCATTTAAAAAGGAAGGAACCGTTACTGCAGGGAACGCTTCGGGAATTAACGATTCGGGGGCGGCAGTTCTTGTAATGTCCAAGGAGAAAGCTGATGAGCTGGGGTTAAAGCCTATGGTTACCATTAAATCCTATGCGTCTGCCGGTGTAGCTCCGGAGATTATGGGAATAGGTCCGATTCCTGCCACAAGAAAGGCATTGGAAAAAGCAGGTCTTTTAATCGGCGATATGGATTTGATTGAAGCAAACGAAGCTTTTGCCGCACAGTCCCTTGCTGTGGCAAAGGACCTGGGCTTTGATATGGATAAGGTTAATGTAAACGGCGGGGCTATTGCCATAGGCCATCCCATAGGAGCTTCGGGCTGTAGAATTCTCGTAACTCTTCTCTATGAGATGGAAAAGCAAAATTCCAAATATGGCCTGGCAACGCTTTGCATAGGCGGAGGTCAAGGAACAGCTGTTATAGTTGAAAGGTAGGAAAAAGAGGAGGACCTTGACTGTCTCCCTGTTTTAAAAAAATGGTATTAAAAAAGGCCGGTTTATCCGGCCTTTATAATTTTACTCTTCGGGAGGTGTTGCTATAACCCAGGGGAAGTATTCGGGTTCTGCTGTTGTATGAACACCTTCACGCCACATATAGAAGAATCTTTCTGCAGGGATTATAAAATATCCATCCTGATAATGATCGCTGGTGTCGTAGGGGTCTGCTACTATGATAACATCGTCGCCAAAGTGGTCCTCTGTACCCATGGTGTCATAGCCGATTATTACTTGCCAGTGACCTGCCCAGTCAAGCCAGTCTACCATGATGGGAATTCCGTCATCAAGATGGGAACGAACCCAGGTAATGAAGCTGTTGGGGTCATCAAGGTCTGCATAAGGGTCAAAGTCGATGGTTCCGTCTCTGTTTGTTACTACATTCCAGCCGATTCCGTTAAAGAATTGAGATACGCCGGAAACTCCTACTCCTGTTTCATCACTTACACTTCCCAGCTGACAAATATCCTGTTCATTATAATCTGTCACGCCGTAGTAGTTAAGTACAAGCAGTGAAGATACTGCACCGCAGGAATATTCAGTGCTTTGCTGGTAAGTCATGAAATGAGGAATTATGGAAAGTGTGTCTGTTGGCTCCATATTATATACGTCGAGAATTTTGAAGTATGGGGAATCAAAGTGGTCCCCCATGCTGTCATAGCTTGAAGCACCGTCAGCAAAAGGATCGATGCTGTCAGGATAAGATAAAACGTGCTTTTCGTAAGGGGTGGTATCACCCTCCTCTGTGCCGTTGCCGCCGCATGAAACTAAAGCGAAGACAAGGACAAGTGCCATTAAAATCACAAGAGCTTTGTTCAATTTCATCGTGCTTCCTCCTTTTTAAAATTCGGGAACAGGCGCTTAAATCACTGTAAAGGCCTGTAGCAATAAGAATAGCTATATTGTATACTTAAATGGTTTAGGGAGCAACAAATCTTAAAAGAAATGGTATAATAAGGCTGTATAAAAATTAAAAAAGAGGTGGGAATACAAATATGCCGGAGAATTTCATACATCAGATAATAGAAAAAGACAATGAAACGGGAAAATACGGGGGGAAAGTCACAACAAGGTTTCCGCCTGAGCCTAACGGTTATCTTCATATAGGCCATGCCAAGTCCATAGTGCTTAATTTCAGCACTGCCATAAAATACGGCGGCAAGTGCAATTTGCGCTATGACGATACCAACCCTGAGAAGGAGGATGAAGAGTACATAAGGTCTATTGAAGAGGATGTGAAATGGCTGGGTTACCGATGGGATAAAAGGCTGTGGGCATCAGATTACTTTGAAACCATGTATGAAGGTGCTGTAGAGCTTGTCAGGAAAGGGAAGGCCTTTGTCTGTCAGCTCACATCGGAGGAGATGAAGCAATACAGAGGATCACTTACAGAGCCGGGAAAGGAAAGCCCCTATAGAAACAGAAGTGTGGAAGAGAATCTTAAACTTTTTGAAGAGATGAGAGCCGGAAAATATGAAGACGGAGAGATGACACTGCGGGCTAAAATAGACATGGCCTCTCCCAATATTAATTTCAGGGACCCCGTAATCTACAGAATTGCCCATTTGACACATCACAACACAGGTGATAAATGGTGCATTTATCCTATGTATGATTATGCTCATCCTCTGGAGGATGCTATAGAAGGTATCACTCATTCTTTGTGTACGTTGGAGTTTGAGGACCACAGACCTTTATATAATTGGTTTATAGATGAGATCGGCTGGTGGAAGACTCCGCCTCAGCAAATTGAATTTGCCCGTTTAAACTTAACCAATACCATAATGAGCAAGAGATATCTTAAGGCTTTAGTGGATGAACATCAGGTGGAAGGTTGGGATGATCCAAGAATGCCTACCATAGCAGGCGTTAGAAGAAGGGGATACACTCCCGAAGCCATAAGAGATTTCTGTGAAAGAATAGGGGTGGCGAAGGCAAACAGCACTGTGGATGCAAGTCTACTGGAGCACTGTGTCAGGGAGGACTTAAAGGCCAAGGTGGAGAGCAGAAATGTGGTCTTTGACCCTCTTAAGGTTGTTATAACCAACTATCCGGAAGATCTTATTGAAGATGTGGAAATTGAGAACAACAAGGAAGTCCCGGAAATGGGAACAAGAACTGTTCCTTTTGGACGGGAGCTTTATATAGACGGAGAGGATTTTAAGGAGAATCCCGAGAAAAAGTATTTCAGATTGTTTTTAGGAAATGAAGTGAGATTAAAGGGGGCATATTTCATTACACTGAATGAAATAGTTAAGAATGAGGATGGCTCCATAAAGGAACTGCTTTGTACCTATGACAAGGGAACAAAGTCAGGAAGCGGTTTTGAAGGAAGGAAAGTTAAAGGTACTATCCATTTCGTAGAAAAATCAACTGCAGTTCCTGTCATCATAAGGGAGTACGGCTATTTAATGGCGGAGGATGAAAAGGGTGAAAAAACACTTAACCCTGACTCTGTCAAGATAGTTAAAGGTTTTTCAGAGCCTTCCATAAAGGATGGCAAACCAAAAGAACGGTTTCAGCTCTTTAGACACGGCTATTATATATTGGACGAAAAGCTGACTACAGAAGATGAGAAGGTCTTTAATAAGATAGTGGGGCTTAAGAGTTCGTGGAAGTAGATATACCATGTGGCGGGAGATATTGGAAGTTGAGATAATAAGGTACCTTATGTTTCTTGTCGCCATTATCCTGGGATGGGCCTTTGGAAACGGTGCTGTATATTTCTTCAACAGATTTCCCGGGAAATGGCTTGCCGATTATGGAGAAAAACCTGCATCAAGACCTTCGGGGCAGAAGATGCTAAAATTGCCAAATAAGCCATGGAGAGCTATTTTCTCCATGGCTTTTATTGCATCAGGTATATGGCTTTCTGAAAAGTTGTGGCTGTCCGGTCTTGATAAGTGGCAGATGGTGGCGCTTTTAACGGCTTGTATGGTTTGCTTTATGATTCTTTTGTTAATAGGACTGTCAGATTTAAGGTATATGGTGCTGCCTGATCAGCTGGTGGCGCTGTTAGCTGTTTCTGCCATAGCCTTCAGCCCTTATAAGGAAAGCTTTCTTGAGCCGTTGTGGGGCGCACTGATAGGAACCTTAACGTTCCTTCTTTTAAATGTGATATTCAAAAAAAGCTATAATAAAGACGTAATAGGTTCGGGGAATGTAAAGCTGATGTTCGCCGCAGGACTGCTTATGGGCCTTAGAGGAACCGTGGCAGTTATGATTCTTTCTTTTATAATGGCAGGTATTTTCCTGTCAATAAAAATAGTAAGAGGGGAGTTAAGAAGGAAGGACGAGATTTCCTTGAGTCCCTTTTTGGCAGCATCATGTTATTTATGTATCCTGTTTGATATGGGAACCATTCTATTTTAAAAAGGAAATAATTATGGCAGAAAAAAATGTGCTTCTGACTATAGCCTATGACGGTTCCGCCTTTAACGGCTGGCAAAGACAGCCTGATTTAAGGACTGTTCAGGGAGAGGTGGAGAAGGCTCTGGAAATCTTAACGGGGGAGACATTTTCTTTAAACGGAACCTCAAGGACGGACAGAGGAGTTCACGCATATGGGCAGACTGCTTCCTTTAGGGGAGATATAAAAGTACCTGTGGTCAACCTTAAAGATGCCTTAAACAATATTTTAGGCACAGGGAGGAAATCCATGGTGCCTTCAGATATTTTTATTAAGGACGCAAGGGAGGTACCTTTGGATTTTCATGCCAGGTTTAATGCTGTGGCCAAAACTTATATTTATAAAATAAGGATTGGGAAAGAGCCTGACATTTTTAAAAGGAATTACTTCTATGAGGTGAGATATCCTTTAGATCTTAAGCTTATGAAGGAGGGAGCCTTGATTCTGATGGGCACCCATGATTTTAAAGCCTTTCAATCAGCGGGAGGTGAAGAAAAGGAAAGCACTGTGAGAACTGTTTACACCATGGACATGAGAAGAATAAGAGAGGGGATGGCCTTTCATATCACAGGAGACGGGTTCTTGTATAATCAGGTAAGGATAATGATGGGAACGCTGGTGGAGGTGGGATTAAAGAAAATTTCCCCGGAAAATCTTAAGGAAATAAGAGACAGTAAGGATAGGGCGAAGGCCGGTCATAAGGCACCTTCGGAAGGTCTCTATCTTGCGAAGGTTCATTTTTCTATGTTATAATCTAAAAACATTATTCTTTATGGAGGAACGCTATGGACAGACCAAGCTGGGACGAATATTTTATGCAGATGGCAGAGCTGGCCGCCACAAGGTCTACATGTTTAAGGCGAAATGTGGGAGCAGCTATCGTAAAAGACAGGCATGTTATAGCCACAGGCTACAACGGTGCTCCAAGACAAATCATGCATTGCGGGGAAAGGGGAGGCTGCCTTAGAGAAAAGTTAAAGGTTCCTTCAGGTGAGAGACATGAGCTTTGTATGGGCCTTCATGCAGAGCAGAATGCGATTATTCAGGCTGCCACACAAGGGTATTCCATTGAAGGCGGTACCATATATGTAACTCATCAGCCTTGTGTAATATGCTCAAAAATGATTATAAATGCAGGGATCAGAAGGATAGTGGTAAAGGAAGGATATCCGGACCAGCTGGCTGTGGATATACTGGCAGAAGCAGGTCTTAAGATTGTATTATTAGGGGAGTACGAGTAGATGGATTATCCCGGTGGATTGATGTTTTGGGCAGTGTTTCTGGTGTCAGCCCTTGCGACATTGGGAATTACACCTTTTTGTATCTATATAGCCCCGAAAATCGGCGCCGTTGATATTCCAAAAGACGAGAGGCGAATGCACGAAAAGCCAATGCCCCGATTTGGCGGCTTGGCAATTTTTATTGGGGTAAACCTGTCCCTGGGCATTTTCTTGTCCCATGAAAAAGAGATCCTGGGCATAATGGTGGGTAGCTTAGTAATTTTCCTCATAGGAGTGCTGGACGATATTATTGGAGTTTCGGCAAAGGTTAAGCTTCTGTTTCAAATACTGGCGGCATTAATCGTCTGCGGGTTTGGTTTAAGGATTGAATTTATAACAAACCATTTTGCCTTAAGGCTGGGAGATGACCATCTGTTTCTAATAGGAGTAATATCCTGGGTTGTGACAGTTATCTGGATAGTGGGAATTACCAATACCATGAACCTGATAGACGGTCTTGACGGCCTTGCGGCGGGAATATCTTTTATAGCATCATTGGCTATTGCCTACACAGCTTATATTCATGGGTATTATCTTGGAACTCTGGGACTGTTGTGTCTTGGGGGAGGCGCTTTAGGATTTTTGCCCTATAATTTTCATCCTGCCAGAATATTCATGGGAGACTCAGGCTCATTATTTCTGGGGTTTATGCTTTCCACCATGGCTATGGTGGAGCCTGCAAAAGGGGCAACAGTAGTGGCTATCATGGTGCCTGTACTGGTGCTGGGCCTTCCGATTTTCGATACGGCATTTGCCATTGCAAGAAGGGTTGTCAAAAGAAGACCTATAATGGAGGCTGACAAAGGTCATATTCACCATAGAATAATGGCAAAAGGCATGGGACAGCAGAGGACTGTGCTGACAATTTATGGAATATCGGCAATAATGGGTGTGGCGGCAGTTTTGTTTTCAAGAGACTTGTTTAAGGAAACGGCGGTTCTCTTTCTCATAGCTGCCTTGTTTGTATATATATTTCTTACAGATGCTACTATACTTCTGCCCAAGCTTAAAGGCAAAAATTTAAGAAGGCTTGAGGAGAAGGAAGGAGAAGATAATAAATGAAAGTACTTAGCGTATTCGGCACAAGGCCTGAAGCTATTAAGATGGCACCTTTGGTTAAAAAGCTTTCCCGAGACAGGGATTTTGAAACGGTGCTGGTGGTAACCGCCCAGCACAGGCAGATGTTGGACCAGGTCCTTGACCTTTTTTCTTTAAAGCCGGATTACGACTTGGATGTAATGAGAGAGCAGCAGACTATAGGAATGATTACCTCAAAGGTATTGGAAGGAATGGGTGAGGTTCTTGACAGGGAAAAGCCTGATCTTGTATTGGTTCACGGAGATACTACAACTACTTTTTCTTCCTGTCTTGCCTCTTTTTACAGAAAGATTCCCGTAGCACATGTGGAAGCGGGACTTAGAACCTACAACATGTATTCCCCTTTCCCCGAAGAAATGAACAGAGTTCTTACGGATTCCATGTCCTCTTTATATTTTTGTCCTACAGTTTTAAACCGTGACAATCTTTTGAAAGAAAATGTTCCGGAGGAGAAAATCTTCATAACGGGAAACACGGTAATAGATGCATTGCTCTTAGTTTCTCAAGGAAAATACACCTTCACGGAAGAGGTCTTAAGGGACCTTAACTTTAAAGAGGAAAGAGTTATATTGCTCACCTGTCACAGAAGAGAAAATCTGGGTAAGAATATGGGGAATATTTTTAGGGCCGTTAAAAGAATTGTAAGTGAATATGATGATGTTAAGGTGGTGTACCCCGTTCATTTGAATCCCAAGGTGAGAGAGAAGGCCGATGAGATATTAAAAGGTGTAAACAATGTTCATCTTATAGAGCCCTTATCTTATGAACCCTTTGTCCACCTGATGAAAAACTCTTATCTCGTACTAACTGATTCCGGCGGAATTCAGGAGGAGGCACCTTCTTTGGCAAAACCTGTTCTTGTTGTGAGAAAGGAGACAGAAAGACCGGAAGCCATAGAAGCGGGAACCGTGAAGCTTGCGGGAGTTCATGAGGACGGTATCTATGAAATGGTTAAAACTCTTCTGGATAACAAAGAGGAATATTTGCGAATGGGGGAAGCTGTAAACCCTTACGGAGACGGCAAGGCTTCTGAAAGGATTATTGAAGCTGTAAAGAAATGGAATAAGTAATAAGGGGAGCAATTAATTGCCGAGTTTTTTAGCTCCGGTCTTTACTTTTCTGGTGTAAAGTATATAATATCAGTGTTGTAGCAAGGTGATTATATGGGAGGTATGAGTCTCGTTGGAGTATGCTTTAGCTATTGTTTGCGGAATAATTTATGGCGGAACAATAGGGGTATGTAAGTACCTTTTTCTATGGCGAAAAGTTATAAAGGCTAAGGATGATGAGGTGTTTAAACCAGGCACTATATATCTAAGGATGGGCATCAGCTATGCTGTTAACATTATCGCTCTTTTGCTCATTTACCTTTTAAGAAATATGATCCCTCTGAATTTTGTGGCACTGCTTGTGTCCGGTGCAATTAGTTTAAGTTTGATGAGCCGAACTTCATCTCTCGTTAAAGTGTACGGGAAGAAATAAAAAGCATCATAAGAGTTACGGAGTTTATAATGATAAGCGCTTTAAACGAAATTGGAATAACAAGTTACATGATAACGAGCACAGGGATCACAATAGTGTTGTGTGTTCTGGCAATTTTTGCAGGTCGTCATATGCAGATGATTCCAAGAGGATTACAGAACATTGCTGAGGTATCAGTTGAAAAGCTTCAGAATTTCTTTATAGGCGTTATGGGAGAGTATGCGGGGAGAAAGTATTTTCCTCTTGTAGCCACTCTTTTTATTTACATTCTTTTCTGCAACTACTCGGGTTTGATTCCCATGTCAGGCCATCTGCCCGGCCTTGCCGCTCCTACAAGTTCCATTAACTTTCCTTTAGGAATGGCCCTAATCGTATTCTTTTTTACAATTATTGTGGGGATCAGAGAAAACAGGGGGCCTAAGTATTTTAAGTTTCTCTTTAAACCTATCCCCTTTCTATTTCCTATAATGCTTTTGGAACAGTTAGTGCATCCTGTATCCCTGACCATAAGGCTTTATGGAAATATTTTTGGTGAAGAATCTGTTATATCCGCCCTTAATAATCTGGTACCCTTGGGTGTACCTATTGTTATGATGGCATTAAGTGTGCTTATGGGGCTTATACAGGCATTGGTATTCTCTCTTCTTGCAGGTATTTACGTAGCGGAAGCTTCTCATCCTGTAGATGGAGAGTTGCATGATGACAACGTCTGTGCATTGCCTTCTTAAATATATTTTTTAAGTTTTGAGAGGAGAATAAAAAATGACAACATTAATCGGAATTGCAGCTGCTTTGGCTATCGGACTTTCCACTATAGGTCCCGGAATCGGTCAAGGTATAGCATCGGCAAAGGCTCTTGAAGGAATGGCGAAACAGCCTGAAATGGCAGGAGAGCTGAGAACCAGCATGATTCTTGCTTTAGCATTTATGGAAGCCATGTCCATTTATGGTCTTTTAATTGCTTTCCTGCTCTTAGGAAAGATGTAATTAGTAATTAGCGATTTCCTCGTGTTCAGAGGAGGGTTTATTTTATGATTGAAGCATTAGGCATAAATTTTCTTGAAATTGCGTTTGCGGTTATTAACTTCCTTGTGCTTGTAGCGGTGCTGGGAAAGTTTCTTTACAGACCTTTTCTTAATATGCTGGAGGAAAGAAGCCAGTCTATTAAAGGTGCCTTTGACAATGCGGAAGCCACCAACAGAAGGGCAGATGAGAAACTAGAGGCTTATAACAAAAGGATCGCAAATGTTGAGGAAGAAGGAAGAGAAATAGTCAAGAGCGCAAAAATCAAAGCTGAGAGTCAGGGGAAGGAGATCTTGGACGAAGCTTCCGCTAAAGCGCAGGAAATGATTAAAAAAGCAGAAGTTGAAATCGAAAGACAGAAGGCGAAAGCGTTAATTGAATTAAAAGGACAAGTTGCAAGCCTTGTGCTTATGGCCTCTGAAAAGGTTCTTGAAAGGGAACTAAAGGGCGAGGGCTACAGTCAGTTAGTGGATTCAATTATTGAGGAAGCAGGAGAATCTTCATGGCAGAATTAAATGTGGATACCATATACGGCCATGCACTATATCTTGCGGCAGCGGAGCTTGATAAGGTCCATCCCATTCTTAAAGAGGGGAAGGAACTTCTTGAGGTGCTTGATAAGGAACATGATTTTCTTGCATTTATTAATACTCCTGTAATTCCTGCAGAGGAAAAGAAGGAGGTTATTAAAAAGGTTTTCGAAAATAAATTGTCTCATGAAATGATAAATTTCCTGTTTGTTTTAGTGGATAAAGGAAGAACCAGGAACTTATGCGGAATTATAAAAGCTTATGAAAAAGAAATGAATGAAAAGGATGGCTATGCCAGAGGGAAAATCTTTTCAGTAGTTCCCTTAAGCCAAGAACAGATCATTTCCTTTGAAAGAGAAACAGGCAAGCTTTTATCAAGAAATGTTAAACTTAAAAATGTTCTGGACGAGAAATTAATAGGTGGAATAAAAATTCTGATTGACGGCAAGATTATCGATGCTTCTATCAGAAGCCGGTTGGAAAGCTTGTCCGGCATGTTCATATAGAAGGGAGGAAATAGAGGTATGAATTTACGACCTGAAGAAATCAGTGCCGTCATAAAGGAACAGATTAAGGATTATAAAAACCAGCTTCAAGTATCAGACTTCGGTACTGTAATCCAGGTGGGAGACGGTATTGCGAGAGTATATGGACTTGAAAACTGTATGTCAGGAGAGCTTTTGGAGTTTCCCAATGAAATCTACGGTATGGCCCTGAACCTTGAAGAGGATAACGTGGGCGTTGTTATCATGGGTTCAGATAAAGAGATAAGAGAAGGTGATATTGTTAAACCTACAGGTGCAGTTGTAGAGGTTCCCGTAGGAGAAGCCTTAATAGGAAGAGTAGTCAATTCCCTTGGTCAGCCTCTTGATGGTAAAGGTTCTATCGATACTACGGAAAGGCGGCCTGTGGAATCTCCGGCTCCCGGAGTTTTACAGAGAAAAAGCGTACATCAGCCTCTTCAGACAGGGCTTAAGGCTATAGACTCTATGATCCCCATAGGAAAAGGCCAAAGAGAGTTGATTATAGGCGACAGACAGACAGGTAAAACTGCCATTGCAATAGATACGATTATTAATCAGAAGGAAGAGGATGTAATCTGTATATATGTGGCAATCGGTCAAAAGAAATCCACAGTTGCACAGCTTGTTCAGACTTTGGAGAACAGCGGAGCTATGGACTACACCATAGTAGTGTCGGCTACGGCCTCTGATGTGGCACCTTTACAGTATCTTGCACCTTATGCAGGATGTGCCATGGGTGAGTTTTTCATGTACAAGGGCAAACACGTACTTGTTATTTACGATGACCTTTCAAAGCATGCAGTAGCCTACAGAGCCATGAGCCTTCTGTTAAGAAGACCGCCGGGAAGAGAAGCATATCCGGGGGATGTATTCTATCTTCACTCAAGGCTTCTGGAAAGAGCAGCAAAGCTTTCAGATGAGCTGGGGGCCGGCTCCTTGACAGCGCTTCCCATCATTGAAACTCAGGCAGGCGACGTTGCGGCATACATACCTACCAATGTAATTTCAATTACAGACGGTCAGATATTTTTGGAAACAGAGCTGTTTTTTGCAGGTCAAAGACCTGCTGTTAACGCAGGAATATCTGTATCCCGTGTAGGAGGGAATGCCCAGATTAAAGCTATGAAGCAGGTATCCAGTAAAATAAAACTGGAGCTGGCTCAATATAGAGAGCTGGCAGCTTTCTCACAATTCGGTTCTGATATAGATAAGGATACGAAAGCAAGGCTTGATCACGGTACTATTTTAATGGAGATACTTAAGCAGCCTCAATACAGGCCTGTACCTGTCTGGCATCAGGTTATGATAATATATGCGGCCATAAACAACTATTTGGCAGATATACCTATTGAGGAGATTAAGAAGTTTGAAGTGGAACTATTTGAATTTATGGATGTGCAGCATCAGGACATAGGCAAAGCAATAAAGAACAGCGGCACCCTTACAGAGGATACTGAGTTGAAACTGAAGGATGCTATTATAGAGTTCAAAAAGCTGCGGGAAAGAGCTGCATTTTAGTACAGTTTAAGGAGAATTAAGCATGGCTCAAAACATGCGTGATATAAAAAGAAGAATAAAGTCTGTATCATCTGTTGAGCATATTACAAGCGCCATGAAGTTGGTATCGGCTGCAAAGCTTAGAAGAGCAAAGGCTACTTTTGAAAAAACAACAGAGTATTTTCATTTCATTACAGACTCTATAAACGAAATATTCAATAATGCCAGCGAGGTCCCCCACAAGTATCTTCAAGGCTCAAGGGAGATTGAGAAGACCTGTTACATTGTAATAACCAGCAGCAAAGGTCTTTGCGGAAGCTTTAACAGCAATGTGATAAAGGAAGCTGCTCATAACATTCAAACTGAAACGGGTGAAGCCGCAATTGTAGCAGTGGGTACCAAGGGCCGGGATTACTTTAAAAAAAGAGATGTGGAAATAATTTCGGAATATATTGAACCTCCTGAAAATATTTCCTTCATCGCCACCAGGGAGATAAGCAGGCCTATAATCGAACTGTATGATAAAGGAGAAATAGACAAAGTGGTTTTAGTGTCCACCATGTTTATTAACAATCTGGAGCAGAGAGTAAGAACCCAGCAGCTTCTCCCTTTCATAATTGAAAAGAACCCTGATGTAATAAGAGTTGAAAGAGAGATTGAATATGAACCTTCCGTGGAGGAGGTATTCAACTATCTTGTTCCAAAGTACGTGGAAATAGTAGTGTTCGGCGCCATCATTGAATCTGCCACCTGTGAACATGCAGCAAGGCGAATGGCAATGGAGAGCGCTACAGATAATGCAAGAGAAATGCTGTCTGATCTGTCCCTGTTCTATAACAGAGCAAGGCAGGCTGCCATAACAAGCGAAATTATAGAAGTAATTTCGGGATCAGAAGCTCAAAAATAGGAGGTGACGAGGTTGGGCAAAGGAGTAATACACCAGATTATTGGACCTGTAATTGACTTAAAATTCAATCTGGACGAAATGCCGGAGCTGTTGAATGCCATTAAAATTCCATTTGGAGAAAAGACGGTAGTGGCGGAGGTGGCTCAGCATATAGGAGATGATGTGGCAAGATGCGTTGCCCTCTCTTCCACAGACGGCTTAAAAAGAGGAATGGAAGGTGTGGATACAGGAAATCCCATAGCTGTTCCTGTGGGGAAGGAGGTTCTGGGAAGGCTTTTCAATGTAATAGGAGATACAATAGATGATAAGGGCCCTGTGGAGGGGACGAGAAGAGACTATATCCACAAGCCTGCCCCCAGCTTCGAAGAACAGGACACAAGCGCTCAAGTATTTGAAACGGGCATTAAAGTAGTAGACTTGATTGCTCCTTATACAAGAGGAGGAAAAGTAGGTTTATTCGGCGGAGCAGGTGTGGGTAAAACGGTTCTCATTCAGGAGCTTATAGCAAACATCGCAAAGGAGCACGGAGGAATTTCCGTATTCGCAGGTGTGGGAGAAAGAACACGTGAAGGAAACGACCTTTATTATGAAATGATTGAATCAGGAGTAATAGATAAAACTGCTATGGTCTTCGGTCAGATGAACGAACCACCGGGAGCCCGTATGAGAGTGGGTCTGACAGGGCTTACCATGGCTGAGTATTTTAGAGATGATGAAGGACAGGACGTACTCTTATTCATAGATAATATATTCAGATTTACTCAAGCAGGCTCAGAGGTATCCGCACTTCTTGGCCGTGTGCCTTCCGCAGTAGGATATCAGCCTACATTGGCAACGGAAATGGGTGCGCTTCAAGAAAGGATTACCTCTACAAAGAAAGGGTCTATTACATCTGTACAGGCGATATACGTGCCTGCAGATGACTTGACAGACCCGGCACCTGCCACCACCTTTGCTCACCTTGATGCTACCACAGTATTGAGCCGTGCCATCACTGAGCTTGGCATATACCCTGCTGTAGACCCCCTTGATTCCACATCAAGGATCATGGACCCTGTTATTCTGGGGGAAGAGCATTATAATACTGCCAGAGGCGTTCAGGAGGTTCTTCAAAGATATAAGGAGCTTCAGGACATAATTGCAATTTTAGGTATGGATGAGCTGTCCGATCAGGATAAGCTTTTAGTTAACAGAGCCAGGAAGATTCAAAGGTTCCTAAGCCAGCCCTTCAGCGTGGCGGAAGCCTTTACAGGAACTCCCGGCAAATATCTGCCTCTAAGTGAAACCATCAGAAGCTTTAAAGAAATTCTGGAAGGAAAGCACGACCATATTCCCGAATCACTGTTTTTATTTGCAGGTGGCATAGATGAGGTAGTGGAAAGGTACGAAAAGAGCCATGGCTAATCCTATAAAGCTTGAGGTAATAACCCCTTCAAAGTTATTTTATAAAGGAGAAGTGGAGATGGTGGTGTGCCCTACCCTGGAAGGATATGAGGGATTTATGGCAAACCATACATGGGCATGTAAGCTTCTTGGAGTGGGAGAGCTTTGGATTCAGGAGTGCGGATCAGATGACTTTAAGATTGCGGCAATTTCTGGAGGCTATATTGATGTTAAGGACAGCATCGTATTATTTACAGATGCCGCAGAATGGCCTGAAGCAATTGATGTAGAAAGAGCAAGGCAGTTGAAACAGGATGCGGAGGAGTGGCTTAGAGGAGATAAGGGAGATGCAAATGAAATAGCCATGGCTAAATACGCTATTGAAAAAGCCATAACGAGAATGAGTGTAGCTGAGGGAGGCATGAGAAGGAAGAAATAGTTCTTTAAATCTCTTTCTTGAGCCTGTCTATGGCGACTCTTAAAGGCGGTACAAATAACACTGCCACAGTGACGAGAGCTTCTGCGCCTACGTAAAGGATGTTGTAATAAAAAGACCAGGTAATTGGATTGAAGCCCTTTGGAGTGTATTGGGAAAAGAATATAACTCCCGAGGTGAACACACAGATATATCTAAGGAACACACCAAAAACATAGCCTGTTATAAGGCCGTGTTTTTTGTCTCTGAAGACTCCTGACAAGCCCAATGCCCCTACTGCCAGTGGATAATCCAACAGAAGCTGAAGGGGATGAATAACGAAGGGATTGAAAATAAGGTCCAGAAGACCTGCAGCAACTCCTGTCATAATTCCCATTTTTGTTCCAAGCAGATATCCGGAAAGGGAAATAACAAGCATTGAAAAGGCAGTGACGGAACCGCCCTGAGGCATCCTGAAGAGAGTAATCTGGTCAAGTATTACATAGAGTGTTACTAAAACAGCTGCCAGCACCAGGGATTTAGTTTTTGTTTCTTTTAAGCTTTTCATAAAAAAACCTCCTAAGCAAAGGAGGGGAGTAGAAAGTGTTCTTTGTTTTTAGCTTTCCTACGCCGGGATTAACCGGATCAGGTTGTGAGGGTTTTTAAGAAGACGTCCTTCTTAATTCTCAGCCTATGCTCCCCTAGCAATTTTTGATACTCTAATAATATATGAAGTTTCATTTCATGTCTATATATATTATAATCATATGAATGGAAAATGAGAGAGAGTAATGAGCTATAAAGTTAAAATGGAATCCTTTGAGGGACCCTTTGACCTTCTTGTTTACCTTATATCGAATGCGGAAATGAACATTTACGATATAGAGGTATCCTTGATATTGGACCAGTATCTTGATTATATGACTGGTCTTGAGGAGCTGGATGTGGCTGTGGCAACGGAATTTATGGTGCTGGCAGCTACTTTAATTGAGATCAAAGCAAAGATGCTTATTCCGGGAAACCTGGAATCGGATTTTGAAGGGGATTTTGAAGACCCGAGAAAAGAGCTGGTCCAGAAAATCATGGAATACAAAAGGTTTAAAAGTGCTTCTTTTTTGGTGGCACAGCGGTTTTCTGATAATGACAGTATCTATGAAAAGCCCCAAGAGGACATTTCTGTATATTTAGACAACCCTGAAGAATTTTTAAAGATGGATACCACCTCCTTTATCAATGCTTTTAACAGCTTTTTATTGAAGAAGCAGAGAATTGAGGAGATGAAAAGAGAGTATCAAAGGATTGAGAGAGACAGACATACGGTTGAGGAACGGATTTTGTATATTAACAGTATTTTTGATTTTGCAAAGGTGGATAAGCTGCCCTTTATGAAATTGCTGGCATCTAAAAACAGATACGACACAGCCGTAACCTTTGTATCGATTTTAGAGATGGTGAGGGATCACCGGGCAGATGCCCTTCAAGATGAACCTTTTGGAGAAATAACCGTAAAGAAGCTATCGGGAGAAGAAAGGGAAGAAAGAATAAGAAGGGAAAGGATTAACAGAGGAGAGAACCATGACAAAGGACAGCATTAAGAAGGCTTTGGAGGCTATGATGTTCATCTGGGGTGAGCCCTTATCCCATAAGGTGGCGGCAGAGGTTATGAATCAGGACAAAGACCTGGTATATGAATGTTTACTTGAGCTTAAAGAGGAGTATGAAAAGGAGTCAAGAGGCATTAGGATAAGGGAGATCAACAAGGCTTTTCAATTTGTAACCTCAAAGGATATGGCTTCATACATTGACAGGCTCTGCACCCCTGTAAAAAGAAGAAAGCTGTCCCAGGCAGCCTTGGAGGTTTTAGCGATAATCGCTTATAAGCAACCTGTTACAAAGGGAGAAATTGATTCCATAAGAGGTATTAAATCAGATCGGGTAATGGAAGGCCTGTTAGCAAGAGAGCTTATAAAAGAGGCGGGCAGGACCAACGGTATCGGCAGACCCATACTTTACGGCACTACAGAGGAATTCTTAAAGAATATGGGGCTTGGCTCAATAAAAGAGTTGCCTGAAATTGATGATATAGAAAATTCTATTCACATAGAAGAAGGAATAATCAGAGATCCTGGACAAATGGAGCTTTCTCTGGAAACGGAAGAGGAGATATCTGATAAAGACCATGAATAAACTTAAGATAACTCCTTTCCTAGTATATGGGTTTTGCTTTTCATATCTTGAGCTGTTGGTGAGAGCCTTCGCCGTAAGACCGTTTTTTGGGCCGGGGCTGTTTCTTTCCCTGCTTTTTGCTGTTTTTTCAGCAGGTTTTTTTTCGGTTGTAACCTATGGTTTTCCCATAAAGCTGAGAAAGTATTTCATAGGCCTTGTGCTTCTTATATCCACTGTCCTCCACGTGGGACAGATAGTATATTACAGTTACTTTAAAACTTACTTTACAATATTCTCAATGGCAAATGCCACGGAAGTCAAAGGTTTTTGGAAGGATATTATTCATGAAATAGTTTCTTCCTATTTACCTGTGTTGCTGTGTCTTTTAATCCTTCTTGCCTTTGTTCTCATTTATAAAAAAATAGAGACAGAGCTTCCTTCTGTCCCCGAGATTAAAAGAGGGGCTATAATTCTTGTTTCAGCTTCCCTGCTTTTTGTAATCCTGGTGGCTGCCACGCCTCTTACACCTAATTCCCCAAAGGATGCTCTCTTTAAGACTAACAATGTGGCAATATCCATTCCCAATTTGGGCCTTGATCTGGGCCTTGTGCTCGATAGTGCCAGACTGGTTTTCGGCTTTAATCCAAAGGTAGATTTGGAGCCTGAAGAGCAGGAGGCGGAGCCTGATAATACGGAAATCCTCTTCTATAACAAAATGGATATAGACTTTGCGGCTTTAATAGAAGGTGAGACTAACAGCACTAGAAAGCTTATGCATCAATATTTCTCCTCCCAGCTTCCTACAAGGCAGAATGAAAAGACGGGTATATTCAAGGGGAAGAATCTTGTGTTTGTATGCGGAGAAAGCTTTTCCTCCTTTGCTGTAAATGAGAAATATACCCCCACTCTTTATAGGATGGCAACGGAAGGCTTCAACTTTACCAACTTCTATAATCCCATATGGGGAGTGTCCACATCTGATGGTGAGTACGTCCAGACAGTGGGGCTTTTACCAAAGACAGGTGTGTGGAGCATGAGAGAATCAAGCAACAGATGGCTTCCTTTTACCATGGGAAATCAATTCAGCAAGCTTGATTACAGAACCTTGGCTTATCATAATCACTATGCGGAATACTACGGCAGAACTACATCTCATCCTAATCTGGGATATAAGTATAAGGGCCTTGGTACAGGACTGAAGGTTAAGGAGCAGTGGCCTGAATCAGACCTTGAGATGATAGATTTAACTACAGGGGAGTTTATTGGTCAAGAGCCATGGCACGTTTATTATATGACTGTAAGCGGCCATAAAAACTACAACTGGGCAGGGCAAATGATGGCAAGAAGGCATAAGGAGGATGTGGCCGATTTAGACATGAGCGAAGGCTGTAAAGCTTATGTGGCCTGTAATATGGAACTGGACCTTGCTATGGGGCTTCTTGTGGAAAGGCTAAAAGATGCAGGAGAGCTTGAAAATACAGTCTTTGTTATATCAGGGGACCATTATCCATACGGCTTAACGTATGAGGAGATAAGCGAATTTTTAGGTCATCCTGTGGAAACTGAGTTTGAGTTATTTAAAAGCACATTGATAATCTGGACCTCCGATATGGAACCTGAAACAGTGACTAAATATGCAAGCACCATAGACATTATTCCCACCATCAGCAACTTATTTGGATTGGAATACGACTCCAGGCTGCTTTCAGGCAGGGACATTTTCTCAAGTCAAGAACCTTTGGTGATGTTTTCAGACAGAAGCTTTATAACCAAGGAAGGCAGATATAATGCGAGAACAAAAACAACGGAGAGCTTTGATGAACAGGGGAACCTGGTTTTGGGGGAAAGCCTTCCCCCGGAGTATGTGGATTATGTTAACAATATAATTTCCAACAGGTTCTACTTTGCCAAGTTGATTCTGGAGGAGGATTACTATAAATATATAATCCCAAGATGGCCTGCTCCCGTAAGATAGTTTTATAAAAACTCGGAAAAGGTTTCTTAACCTCCCCAAGGATTGCGGGGGAGGTTTTTTATTTTGCTTAAGTACCGTTTTTGGACACAAAAGGAAGCATAAAAGGTTATAATATTTATATGGAGAATAAGGGGATTAAAAAACAAATCTTAATAACAGGAAGATTCAACAGCCGGGGAATTATTAAGGGACTTGCCATGAGAGGCCAACCTTTAATAAATTTTTACGTTATGAGTCCTTTTGAAGCAGTTAAAACAAGAGCCGTGAGCCTTGGGTTTGAAAGCGAGGGAGAAAGAGTATCCGGCGTTATAAGCACCTTTATGATACTGAAAATTTTAAGGGATAACAAAGGCGGCTATTTTAAGAATAAAACCTTAAAGGATGCTCAAGCTTGTATGAATACTCTTACAATGCTTAGAAATCAGCTTACAGGCAAAGAGGATGAGGTAAAAGGCATACAGGAGATGATTCTTCCCGGAATTATAAAGGATAAGAATAATAAAATAATAGAAGAACTTCTGATTCCCTATCTTAAAGGCCTTGAAAAAATGGGGTATCAGGACAGCGTTGGGTTTATAAGGCAGGTGGCAGGAAAGAGCTTTGATACAGGAGAGGAAGGGATTGAAGTCATTCACTTTAAGGAGGATCCCCTAAGCCCCCTTATGGAGGCTGCGCTTAAAAACGTCTATAAAGGCTGCACTTATACAGAGATAAGTCTTTTCGAATTCCTAAAAACAGCGGCCTTTGAAGGTGGGCAGGAAAGAGAGCTGTTTTCAGCCTATGGTTCCTTTAACGGCTTTAGGGAAGTGTGGGACAGGATTGTTAAAAAACATGAGCCCTACGATACATTCTTCATAGGTGCTCCTTCCTATGATAAATATGCAAGATATTGTCTTGAAGAACCTGATTTCCCTGTTTATTACGGAAGGGGAACGCCTTCCTATGAAATTCAAGATGATGCTGTAAATGTGAGGAGGGAGGATGCGAAGAAGGCGGGATTTACAGAAGAGGAAATTGAGGGACTCCTGAGAGAAATCCTTGCTTCATTAAAAGGAATGAGAAAATCTCCTGCTGTAGCTGATGAGGGAAGAGTCTACTTAGGTTCCATAGATGATCTTCCCTTTATATATACTAAAAATGTTTATCTGTTGGGGCTGGAAACCTACTCGGGAGGAACAAGGGAACATCCTCTTATTCTTGATGATGACATTCTCCTCATCAGAAATAAAGTGGCAAATACAGATTTAAAAACCTCCTATGAGTTAACCAAGGAAAGAGGGGATTTCCTTATAAATGTTCTTAACAGGTTAATAGAGGAAAATAGAAACATTACAATTTCCTATGGTACATATAACACTGCAACTTTAAAGGCTCAAGCCAGACCATCTGTACTTTCAAGAATAGAAAAGGATTTTAAAGAGCAGGATGTGGTGGGGTTCTTTGAGCCTCATCTTTTGCCTCTTACTCAGGAGGAATTATTCTCTACGAAATTCAGACAGAAATATTACACCATGGCTAATCCTCCTAATAATGCACCTTCCTCAAAAATCGGGGGTTTAGGGAGGCTTAATTTATCTGTGTCATCAGCTGATTTGTTGATCCAGTGTCCCTACAGATTTTTAATGGAAAAACTTTTAAAAATCTCAAGGGTGGAAGAAGAGAAGGATATTATCACCTGGCTTGATCCCAAGGAAACGGGAAGTCTGTGCCATGAAATAATCGCAGGATATCATCTGGCAAATATTAAAGGGAGAGCCAAAGAAGAAAAAGAAGAAATTATGGAGAAACTGGCAGAGGAAAGAATAGAGGAGAAGCTTAAAGAAATTCCTCCCCTTATTGATCCCGGATATGAAATTTCAGCTATAAAAGCTCTTCTTAAAAAGTATGTAAGCCTTAAAAGTCAGACTGACCATAGAGAAATTATAGCTGTTGAAAAGAACCTTTCAGAGCTTGAAGTATTAAAGGATCGACTTTTTACCTGGGGAAAGCTGGATTTTGCCGAGGAAGATAAAGATGGAAGAGTTTATATAGGAGATATTAAGACAGGCAAAACAGTGAGCCAGGTTGGGAATAAAACAGAAACCTTTATCCAGGCTCTTATATACTGTATGGCTTACGAAGAGCAAGGTGATGATGGAAGAGTATCTGAAGGCAGGTATTTATATCCGAAAATAGAGAGGGAATATTCTATTGAATACAATGAAGATGTAAGGGGAGAAGTGAAAAAGCTCTTTGAGGAAAGGCTGCTGTCTATTGAAACAGGCTATGAAATAAAAAGGAAAGAAAAGAAACAGTGTGACTATTGCCCCTTTGAGACTATATGTAAGGCTGAAAGAAGACTTAGGATTATGGAAAGCATGATTAAGGAGGACTTCTTAGGTGATATATAAAGGTATAAAGGATAAAGAAACGAGAGAGGCCATAGTTTCCGACAAAGGGCTTAAGGAAAATGTGATCCTTTCAGCAGGAGCAGGCTCCGGGAAGACCACAAGTCTGGTGAACAGGGTTATGGCCCTTTTAGAGAGTGGAGTGATGATTTCTTCCATAGTTGCCATTACCTTTACACGGGAAGCAGGCAAGCTTTTTTATGTCAGGATTTCAGAAGAGCTTCAGAGAAGAGCAGGTGAAAAGGACAGGTATGAAACTTTGTATAAAGAGGCCTTGTCCGATTTAGATAATGCATTTTTCGGCACCATTGACAGCTTTACCAACAAGCTGCTTTTGGAACATTCCCCGGAATCAGGAGTCCCTCTTGAGTACAGCCCCATTGAGGGGTCTTTTGTAATTCATGAGGTGATTGATGAAATATTGAAGGACTTGACAATGGAGCCTCCCGGATCTTTCTTCCTCTTAAAGTATGAAAAGCTGAGAGAGTATGATTTAGGCCCCGGTGATATAAGGAGCATTCTTCTTAAAGTTGCCGGTGAAGATACATTTACCATTAAGCTCCCTTCATGGACTGAGCCTGTTTATTCAAAAAAGGAACTGGACATCGTAGACGAGATTCTCAAAGCGGGACTTAAGCTTAAGGATGCTTTTGATTATCAGGTTTTAAGGGGCAGAACAGATGATGAGGTGAACAGATTAATAACGGCTACAAAGGTGAAAGAATATAAGGATGCTGTGGCTTGCTTGGACAAGGAACATCCCGCAAACATTATTAAATTTTTCATGGGGATTGAAGGAGTTGTTAAATTCTGCATCTTAAAGGAATGTATTGAGGTTGAAGATGAATTACTGAACCGAATAAAGGAGCTTTTAAAAAATCAATTCATATATAAAATGGAGGATGACTATAGAGAGGGAAGATATCATTTCAGCTTAAGCTTTGCAAGAGACGGCATTGAGAGATTTAACGAAAGGTGCGCTCTTCTTGGGAGAATCAGTTATCAGAAAGGCCTTTCCCTGTTGATCAATATGCTTGAAAATGACATAAAAAATGGCAGTACCATCGTTGATTATATAAGAAAAAAATATAGATACTTTCTTGTGGATGAGCTTCAGGACAATAACTACATGCAATCAAAGCTGTTTAATATTCTTTCGGGAGGAAGGGAAGGCAGCCTCTTTTTAGTAGGGGATGAGATGCAGGCAATTTACAGATTCAGGGGAGGAGATGTAGAAAATTTCAAAGCATTGAGAAAGAAAATGGGGAGTGATAAAGCAAGCGGTGCTTACATATTATCTAAAAACTTCAGGTCCTCAAAGCCCTTATGCATCTACTTCAACGAAGTGTTTAAACAGGATATGTTTTTTGGCAAAGAGTACAGAGATATTGAGATGGCCAATAAACAAACAGTATTTGATGATTTTTATGGCCGGGTGTTGGATGGTGTGTACAAATACAAGGTGGGAGGCTCTTTACGTCTTAACACGAAAAAAGGTTACGACAGGGTGGAGTCCACTGAAGCGGAAAATGTAGCAGGAATAATTAAAGGCCTCGTTGGGCAGGAAATTTTCACCTACAATCGTAAGAAGCAGGAGGCGGGCAAAAGGACGGTTACCTTCGAAGATATTATGATTATCACAAGGAAGAAAAAGAAGCTGGAGGATTACATAAGAAGGTTTAAGCTTGAAAATATACCCTACAATGTAGCAGGCAGATCTGCTCTTGGTGACAGCAACGGCGTGAAAGTAATAAAAAGGATTATAGATTATTTATGGGCTCCCTTTGAAGATTTTTATAAGGCGGAGCTTTTGATGTCTGAACCTTTTTCCGTAAGTGAAGATGAGTATTATAAATATATAAATGGTGAAGACGTAGAGTACATATCGGGTATTATGAAAACTCTGGAGAGCTTGCGGAAGGAAATTGAGGGCAGAACACCTTCTGGAATAGTAAAGGCTGTTATTAATAAGCTAAGTCTTTCCCTTATGATAAACCTGGCAGATATGGAGGCGGGGAATGAAACGATATACTACTTGCTGGAGCTTATTAGAGAATCGGAAGAGAAAGGAGACCTTTTGCATCTTGGGGACGTAAAGGATTTTATTGAGGATCTTATGACATCAAAGGACCAGGAATATGAACTGTCCATAGAAGGAGGGCCAAGAGGTGTAAGGCTTATGAATCTTCATAAGACAAAGGGCCTTGAAGCGCCAGTGGTTATATTGGCTGACTGCGAAATGACGGACAAAAACAGAGGGCCTGATAAATATTATGATTACAGCCTGCAGGAAGTAAAATGGTTCACCATTATGGGCGGACCTTATGGCAACACGGAAATTATCGGTACCGGGCTTTTCAATGAGGAGATGGAAAGAGAGGAGGCTCTTCTTGATTTGGAGAGCAGGAGATTGAAGTATGTGGCGGCTACAAGAGCGGGAAACATACTTATTATTCCTGAATTTTATAAAATGGAGAGAACCAAGGATGGGGAACCCATTATTTCTAACAAACCAAGCCCCGGCGCATGGGATGACCTTCTAATAGACGGTATTCCTTATTTACCCGACTTCTTTCCAAATGAAGAGGTATGTAAGCTTCTTGAATTTGAGGAAGAGGACTTCGGCAGTTTAAAGAATTTTAAAAAGCCTTCCCTTAAGAGAGATGAAACTCTAAAAAGAGTAAGGCCCAGCATGGTGGAGCTTAAGGAGGAAGAACCCTCACTTATCTTTACAAAGGAGGATTTAATAAGAGAGGATGAGGAGCTTGTAAGGTTTAGGGATGAAAGGTCTTTGTACGGAACTTTGGTGCATCTTTTGATGGAGGAGGCAGTCATTCTCGTTAAAAATGGCAAGGAGCTTTCAGAAAAGAGAATCAGGGAAATAGCGGAAACAGGAAAACCTGAAAATGAAAAAATCTTAAATGAGTTTATAAGAATTCTGACCGGGGTTTATGAAACCTTTAAAAAAGGTGGATATGAGCAGACATGGGCAGACAAAACCTTAATGCACGAAGAGGATTTATTTAAGAAGCTTAAGAGTGTGGAGGAAGTCTACACAGAACTTCCCTTTACCTTGTTCGTAAGCACTGAGGAACCTCTTTTCAAGGAACTGACAGAGATCTTTGATTTGGAGAAAGATAAAGGACTTTACGTAAACGGAATCATAGACCTTCTATATAAAGAAGGCGATAATTATGTAATAGTGGACTATAAAACAGATTCATCCTCTGTTGGCATGGAAAAAAGGCACAAGCCGCAGCTGGAGCTTTATAAAAAGATCTTAAGGAGCATGTTGAACCTTGACACCCTTCCAAAAGCTTACTTGTATCACATACCCCTAAAGACAGATTTAAATGAAGAGGAAGATGAGGGATTACCCTTCTGATAATCTATGGAAAACCAAATTATAAAAAGGGTCTGGGAGCTTGATTTAATAAGAGGCATATGCATAACGGCCATGGTCTTTGACCATGTGCTTTATGATTTAACCAACCTTTTTAATGTGAAGAATTATTTTCTGTTCTTTTACTTTGATTTTTGGGGAAGGGATTTAATAAGGGCCTTTGTGGTTATTGCTTTTATTCTGGTGTCCGGTATCAGTTCCAGCTTTACCCATTCAAACTTAAAAAGAGGCCTTAAACTGCTTTTGGTGGCTATGGCTCTTACACTCTTTACTTATGTGATGGAAAAGGCGGGCAGTCACGGAACCAGATATTTAATAATCTTCGGTGTCCTTCATATGTTCAGCTTCTCAATTTTATTCTACGCAGCCCTTGAAAATATTAAAAAAAGAAAGGCCCTGTTGTATTTGGGAAGCTTCCTTGCCCTTATAGGTATCTTCTTTTTGCTCTTTAATTATTCGGCTCCTGCTAACATGAGATGGCTATGGTTTATTGTGGATTTAAGAAACGGATTTTTCTCGGCAGACTATTTCCCACTCCTTCCTTATCTGGGTGTGTTTTTAATAGGAGCCTACCTTGGACCTGTACTGTATCCTGAAAGAAAAACCATAAAGCCTTTGTCAGGACCTCCAAAAACTTCAAGGCCCTTTCTCTTTGCAGGAAGGCACGCTTTGTTTTTCTACATCTTCCACCAGCCTGTAATATATGGAATCCTATTACTTTTATTTAAGATTATAGGTTAAAGCTGATATTTTTTTGCCTTTCTCACAAACTGAGTCTGGCTTATGCCAAGAGCGGAAGCTGCCTTTCTGGTGGAGCCATAAAGCTCCTTTGCCTGTCTGAGCAAAGATTTTTCAAGAGAGTCAACAGCTCTTTCCAAGGAAAGGGAGCTTTCACCTTTTTCAAAGGAAACTTCAGATTTAAAGGTTTTATCGCTTTCCTTAATAACATCAAGTAAAGTGATGTACTTATGATTAACGGAAATCATCAGCCTTTGAATAAGGTTTTCAAGCTCTCTGATATTTCCCTGAAAATTCAAGTTCATCAAGTAGGAGACTGCATCCTCTTCCATTATTCTCTTTATATGAAACTTTTCTCCGTAATGCTCCAGGAAATACTGTATCAGTGGAGGTATATCCTCCCTCCTTTCGGCAAGGGAAGGAATTCTTAAAGGAAATACGTTTAAGCGATAGTACAGGTCTCTTCTGAACAGGTTCTTTTCCACCTGTTCCTCCAGGTTTCTGTTGGTGGCAGAGATGATCCTGACATTGGTCTTTACAGGATGGCTGCCTCCCACTCTGTAAAACTCCCCATCCTGAAGGACCCTTAAAAGTTTCGCCTGCATATCGTGAGGAATTTCTGCGATTTCATCAAGGAATATAATGCCGTTATCTCCCCTTTCAAAAAATCCCTTTTTCCCTGAAGGGTTGGCCCCTGTAAAGGCGCCTTTTTCATAACCGAAGAATTCTGATTCCATAAGATTAAAGGGTATGCTGGCACAGTTGACCTTAATATAGGGTTGCATCCTTCTGGAGCTGTTTTTCTGTAAAATGTTGGCAAGCTTTTCTTTTCCTACTCCTGTTTCTCCCGTTATGAGAACATGACAGTCATATTTTGCCACCTTCAGCACTTCATCCATCAGAGCCAACATAAGAGGAGATTGAGATACAAAGCCTTCTGAGATAGTTGCATTATATGCTAAAGATTCTTTTATGCCTCTGTTTCTCATGGTTAAATAACTGGGTTCCTTTTCAGAGATGGGATTGCTCATATATACATCATTAAAGTAAGGCATAAGCTCCTCTGTTAAGGCTATATCAAATTCATCGTAGGCCTCCAAATATCCATCGGCACATCGTATATCAAGAGGTCTTGAGATGGACTCTGTTATATACAAAGCTATGTTGTAGTTGTTTACAAGATTTGCAAAAAACACAGTGCCGTCTGCCTTTGTAGCCAAAATGTTTACTGTTTCAGCACCTGGAATATCGGCACAATTTATGGACAGATCAAAAGCTTCCTCAATGTTTAAGGTGTTAACACACTCCAGCGGTTTGTAAATGTCCACATAATGGATTTCCGAAAAAACAAGGCGAATAAGCTCTTCAATTCTGGAGCCTTTTAAAGTGAGTTCAGTTTTTTTGTCCAAGAGGCAGACAATTCTTGAAGAGATAGAAGCTACTCTTCTCACAGCATATCCATAGAGAAGGTTCATCATTAAATTGTTACCGCAGACTAAAACACTCTGCTTGTTTCTTGCATCTTCACTTACAGAATAAAGAGTTCCCGATTCATTAAAGGTGAACAGAAGGATGGGGGCAGGTAAATGGGGAGGTTTTCTCACTAAAGGGATTTCATTAAAGGCTATAGCATAGCCTTCTGCCTCAATCTGCCCTAAAGCTTTATTCACACTGTTTATTCTGCTGATATTAATAGGCACAGAGGTAAGGGAGGCATTGCACAACACCTCATCACCAATTTTCAAGTTTTTTAAATTGTTGTATTCAGGTCCGATTTCCTCTACAATACCGTAAAGCAAACCACCTGTATCAGTAACAGGGTTATGAAGCTTGCCCCGCTTTAACACTATGTCCAGTATTTTCGTCTTTAAAGTGTTTTCATCGTAGTTGGCTTCCATTAGAATCTGCTTGAAGCTGGTGCCTTCCAGGTGGATTAACCGTAAAGCTATACGTATTTCGTTGGGTAAAAGTTTCCTTTTGTTATCCACCTTCCAACATACTGTAGGAAGCACGTGGGCGGGCTCCAGGACTCTTTCTGCGCCATAAGGTTTAGCCATAATATATTCCTTTCAGGTTCACCAATATATAGGTGAGTTAAAAACGGTTCACTTGTAGAATACATTATTTAGAAATAGATTGCAACCGATTAAAGTGATATAATTTTTTAAAAGGAAAGGTGGCTTTATGCGCTTAAATAAATATATTGCAGAGCACGGTATAACGAGCAGAAGAAAGGCAGATCTTCTTGTTGAAGAGGGAAAGGTAAAGATTAACGGAGAGGTAATGAAAACTCTTGGTTATGAGGTTAAAGAGGGAGACAAGGTGGAGGTTTCCGGAGTTTTACTGGAAACAAACGTTAAAAGGACATACTACATGGTAAATAAGCCTTTAGGGTATATTACCTCTTTATCTGACCCTCAAGGAAGGCCCGTTGTGACAGAGCTACTTTCCGATGTTACTGAAAGAGTATTTCCCGTAGGAAGGCTTGATGAACAAACCACAGGGCTTTTAATCATGACCAATGACGGGGAGACGTCCTATAAGATGGCTCATCCAAAGCACGAGGTGGGAAAAACCTATGAGGTCCTTGTAAAGGGCTTTCTGTCCCGGGAAAGAATCAGGAAGCTGGAAAAGGGCGTTGATATCGGAGGATATATTACAAAGCCTGCAAAGGTTTTGGTTGTAAATGACAAGGGAAAAGATACCCTTATAAATATCACCATAACCGAGGGGAAAAACCGCCAGGTGAGAAAGATGATGAAGGCAGTTGGGAATCCTGTTATAGCTCTCAAGAGAATATCTGTGGGGGAGTTAAAATTAGGCCGCTTAAAGGAAGGCCATTACAGAAAATTGACTAAAGAAGAGGTGGACTATATTAAGGGGTTGTAAGCATTTGAGTTAAAAACGGTTCAGCTAGAAGCGGAGTGAAATTATTATGGTTCACTCCCCTTCTTTTTTCGTTGAAAATCAATGCTTTTGAGTGGCACAGTTCTTGCTATATAATGATGTAGATAAATATTTAAACCTGAACAGGAGGAGTTTCAAATGAAAAAAGGATGTCCCTATGGAACACACAGAGTTATATCACCAAAAGGAGTATTGCCTCAACCGGCTGATGTAATCGATAACACTATGGAAATTTACGATAACGAGGTTTTAATCGATGTTCAGACATTGAATATCGACTCTGCTTCTTTTACACAGATCGAAAATCAGGCTGAGGGAAATGTAGAAGAGATTAAAAAAATAATGATGTCAATAGTTGAAAAGGCAGGGAAGCACAAAAATCCTGTAACAGGTTCAGGCGGAATGCTCATAGGAACCGTTAAAGAGGTGGGGCCTGCTTATGAGGGAGATTTAAAGGTGGGGGATAAGATTGCCACTTTAGTATCCTTATCTCTTACTCCCTTGGTGATCGAAGAGATTTATGAGGTGAGACCTGATATTGATCAAGTGGATATTAAAGGCCAGGCTATTTTATTCCAAAGCGGTATTTATGCAAAAATGCCTCTCGATATGGAAGAAGGCTTAGCCCTTTCCGCTCTCGATGTGGCAGGTGCACCGGCTCAAACGGCAAAGCTTGTAAAGCCCGGTGACACAGTTGTTGTTATTGGAGGCGGCGGTAAATCAGGACTCCTTTGTCTTTATGAAGCAAAGAAGAGAGCAGGGGTTACAGGAAATGTAATCTGTGTAGGCCATAGCGAAAGGTCTACAAACAGAGCAAGAGACCTTGACCTGGCAGACCATTATTTCCAAGGCGATGCTACAGATGCAGTAGGAATATACAAAAAGGTTTCCGATCTGACAGACGGAAAACTGGCAGATATTGTAATTAATTGCGTAAACATAGAGAACACAGAGATGGCTTCTATTCTATCCTGTAAGGATGGAGGACTTGTATATTTCTTCTCCATGGCAACCAGCTTCACAAAGGCAGCATTAGGTGCTGAAGGAGTAGGAAAAGATGTGACTATGATAGTAGGAAACGGCTACACAAAGGGCCATGCAGAGATTACTCTTCAAGTCCTTAGAGAATGTGAGCCCCTAAGAAAACTTTTTAAAGAAATGTACGCATAAATTAAAGAAAGAAGGTTAAAAATGGCAATGAGAAATTGGAAGGACGTCCCTTTGTGGAAGGACGTAACTGATGAACAATGGAATGACTGGAAATGGCAGGTATCCCACAGGCTTACAAAGGTGGAGGAGATTGAGCAGGTAGTCAATCTCACAGAACAGGAAAAGAAGGACATTCAAGAGGTTATGAAGGGCTTCCGTGTAGGTATCACACCGTATTACGCATCCCTTATGGACCCTGAGGATCCAAGATGCCCTGTAAGAATGCAGGCAGTACCTGTTTTGGCAGAGACACACAGAGCAGAAGCTGACATGATGGATCCTCTTCATGAGGATGAAGATTCACCTGCTCCCGGATTAACTCACAGATATCCTGACAGAGTTCTCTTCTTAATTACAGACCAGTGCTCCATGTATTGCAGACACTGTACGAGAAGAAGGCTGGCAGGGGAAACTGACGGTGCAAGATCCAGAGCCGATATCGACAAGTGTATCGAGTATATCAGAAAGACTCCTGAAGTGAGGGATGTACTTTTATCAGGAGGCGACTGTCTTCTTGTAAAGGATGAGGTATTGGAATATATCATAAGCGAGCTTAGAAAAATTCCTCACGTTGAAATAGTAAGGCTTGGTACAAGAACTCCTGTAGTTATGCCTATGAGAATTACAGATGAGCTCTGTGCCATGCTTAAAAAGTATCATCCGATATGGCTTAATACCCACTTTAACCATCCAAAGGAACTGACTAAAGATTCAGCTGAAGCCTTAAGGAAGCTGGCCGATGCAGGTATCCCTTTGGGAAATCAAAGCGTTCTCTTAAGAGGTGTAAACGACTGTCCTCATATCATGAGGGAATTAGTTCATGGTCTTGTTAAAAACAGGGTAAGGCCTTACTACATTTACCAATGTGACCTGTCCATGGGAATTGAGCACTTCAGGACCAAGGTGGCATCGGGGATTGAGATAATTGAAGCCTTAAGAGGTCATACCTCAGGCTATGCTGTTCCTACATTTGTAGTGGACGCACCGGGAGGCGGCGGAAAGATTCCTGTAATGCCTCAATACATGATCTCTCAAAGCCCTGACAAGGTTATATTGAGAAACTATGAAGGTGTAATCACCACTTACACAGAGCCTGTTATTACAGAAACACTTCCTTGTAATTGTGATTACTGCAAAGACAAGAAGGAATATCATTATGAAGGTGTAGCAGGTCTTGAAAGAGGAGAGAGACTGTCACTGGAGCCTGCCAATCTCTTAAGACATCAGAGAAACAAGAAGTAACATATGAGCCTTTTAAAAGAGATACAAAAGGATTATAAAGCCGTTTCAATAGTAGGCATGGCGAAGAATTCAGGTAAAACAACTACCTTAAATTACCTTATAGAAGAAGCCTATGACGAAGGACTTGCCTTGGGAATAACTTCCACAGGCAGAGACGGCGAAACCAAAGATATAGTTACAGGAACAGATAAACCGAAGGTCTATCTTTATGAAGAAACCCTGGTTTCTGTTCCTGTAAAGTTGTATGACCGGTCTGAAGGAGGCCTGGAAATCCTAAGGATGACTGAGTATAGAACTGCTCTTGGCGAAATTTTAATATGCAAAGTCAAGGAAGCAGGCTATGTTCAAATTGCAGGACCTTCCACAAGAAAAGAACAAGGTGAGCTGACTCTGGAGATGCTTAAACTAGGTGCTGACATGGTTTTAATAGACGGAGCCGTGGACAGAAAAGCCATTGCATCTCCTAAAAGCTCCGACGGCGTGATTTTGGCCACAGGAGCAGTTATCTCAAGAAGCATGAAGAAGGTGGTGGAGGAAACTGCCCATGTGGTGAGACTGTATTCCCTGCCTGAGGTGGAGGACAAAACAGTTAGAGAGCTTCTTGAGGATGAAGGTGAGGAAAGAACAAGGATGGTAGAAGAGAGGGACGGATCCTTGAAGGTTCGAGAAATCCCCTCTCCGTCAGGTTTCATATCTTCAAAGGATTTGGACTGGGAAATTACAGATATTACAAGGTATGTATATATTAAGGGCGCTTTTACCTACAGTGTAATAAGAGACATCAATCCCAAGAAGTTTAAAAGTATATGTTTTGTTTTGAAGGACCCTACAAAGATTTTTATTGACTCAATGACATGGAATCAGCTTATAAAAAAAGGACTTAAGGTAAAGGTGCTGGACAACATTAAAGTGTTGGCAGTAACTTTAAACCCCACAGCACCTCAAGGTTATTCCTTTGATTCTCATGAATTGCTTTCATTTATGAAGAAGGCTTTACCTGATATAAGAATGAGGAATGTAAGAAGCGGGGAGGATGTATGATAAGAAGGCTTGCAAATCAAAAAACGAAGAATCAGTCAGGCTTCGACTATACTGTAGGCTTACTGGAACTCTTAACTCCTTTCGGAAACATAAAAAAGAAAGAGATGGAACCCTTTTACAAGGGAATGGAGGAGGCGCTTTCGGAAGAGTTGAACAAAGTCCAACTCTTTAAAGAGTCGATGACTGTGAAGGAAGAGTATTTTGCAGATTTCTTTGAGATTATGGCTCATATGAAGGACTGTACCGGGAGCATAGAAAGAGCAGAGAAAGATGTTCTCTCTGTTGTGGAGCTTTTTGAGATCAAAAGCCTTGTGATCGCTATGGAGAAGCTGCGAATTGGCACAGATGGATTCAAGGCAACCTTTTCCAAAGACTTTCCGGCTTGTTACAGACTCAAGCCCGTATCAGATCTTCTTAAAATCCTTGACCCTAGGAACGAAAATATGGAAACCTTCTATATTTACGATGAATTTTCAGAGAAGCTTAAAGCTTTAAGGGAAAAGAAAAGAGAAGCAGAAAGGGACTTAAGGAGGCAAAAAAGGGAGAAGGCGGAAGCCTTAAGAAAAGAAGGAATAGACTTAAATCCGGGGTTTGAACTGACAGTCTCCAAGCAAAATTCCCAGGAGATGGAAAAGCTTTCAAAAAGAGATGAGCTTTTCAGAAAAGAAGAGGATTACACCTGTGTAGTCTTTTCTGTAAAAACAGATGAAAGAATGGAAGAGCTTTTATCAAATATTGAAAGAATCCATATGGAGATTGAGGAGGAGGAGGAGAGGGTTAGAGAAAGCCTGTCCTTAGAAATTTCGTTAAGAAAAGAAACGCTTTTATCCAATGTGGAAAGGATAGGAAACTTTGATCTTGTTTTAGCAAAGGCAGGGCTTGCTGTTAAAAAGAACCTGGTGAGGCCCGATATTGTAAACAGCCACAAGGTTAAAATCAGTAAAGGCAGACATCTTGAGGTGGAGGAGTATCTTTCAAAAAAGGGAAGAGAGTTTCACCCTGTAGATTTGGACTTGAAAACAGGTGTTACATGTATAACGGGAGCCAACATGGGAGGAAAGACTGTCTCTTTGAAGCTGGCATGCCTTACGTGCCTTTTGACTCAGTATGGATTATTCGTACCTGCCCAAAAGGCAGAGCTGGGCCTTTGCTCATATATTCAGTTGCTGGCAGGGGATACACAGTCTCCTGAAAGAGGCCTTTCAAGCTTTGGAGGAGAGATGGAGGAATTAAGGGAAGCTTTGGATGCCTTAAAGGATTACTCTTTTCTTTTAATTGATGAAGTAGCATCGGGAACCAATCCTCAGGAAGGAAGAGCCATCTCAAAAGGCCTTATATCCTACTTAGCCGAAAAGAAGGTAATTTCTCTTATAACTACGCACTTTGATACTGTCACAGATGTAAAGGGAGTTAAAAACCTGCAGGTAACAGGCCTGGAAAATGCAGACTTTGATGAGCTTAAGAGAAAACTGAGATATGCTAACAGGAAAGAGAGAATTGACCTTGTGGCAAGCTACATGGATTACAGCTTAAAGGAACAAAAAGACAAGAAAAATGTCCCCAGGGAGGCTATAAAAATTGCTGAAATTCTGGGGATTTATCCTGAAATAATAGATAGAGCAAAAGGATTTCTAGAATAACCTAAAAAGGAGAAAGAAAGGATGAAGAGTAAATTAAATCTTGATGTAAAGCAGATCGATGAAGCCCGCTCTTCTGCAAAAAGGATTGCGGAGAGCATGCAGGAGTTTATCGACAGGCATACTACCGTTTCTACAGAAAGAACTATTTTAAGGCTTTTGGGAGTGGATGGAACAGATGATGTCTTAACTCCCCTTCCTAATGTAGTGGTGGACAGACTTCTTGACAACGGACAGCTGTCAAAAGGAGTGGCCAACTTTATAGGCAGTGCCATCCATAACTTGAAAAAGTCACCTCAGGAAATCTCTGAAATGGTGTCGGAAGGCACCCTGGATTTTGAGAGCTTAAAGCCTGTGAAAAAGGAGGATGTGGAAAAAGCCCTCAAACCTTACATCACTGAAAGCCTTAAGAAAATCAAGACTCAGACTGAGAAAAGAGAAGAATATTTAAAAACCATCGGCGAGGGCAAGAAACCTTATCTCTATGTAATCGTGGCCACAGGGAATATTTACGAGGATGTGGTCCAAGCGAAGGCTGCAGTACACCAGGGGGCAGACATAGTGGCTGTAATAAGGACTACGGCTCAAAGCCTTTTGGATTATGTGCCCTTTGGTGCGACTACTGAGGGCTTTGGAGGAACTTATGCCACTCAGGAAAACTTTAAGATAATGAGGGAGGCTCTTGATGAAGCGGGAGAAGAGGTAGGCAGGTATATAAGGCTCTGTAATTACAGCTCAGGTCTTTGTATGCCGGAGATAGCTGCCATGGGAGCGCTGGAGCGTCTTGATGTTATGCTAAACGATGCTCTTTATGGTATTCTCTTTAGAGATATCAACATGCAGAGGACCTTGGTGGACCAATTTTTCTCAAGAGTCATCATAGGTTATTCCGGAGTAATCTTTAACTCGGGGGAAGACAATTACCTGACTACGGCAGACGCCTTTGAGGAAGCACATACAGTATTGGCTTCTCAGTTCATAAATGAACAGTTTGCAGTATTGGCAAACATCAAGGAAGAGCAGATGGGCTTAGGCCATGCCTTTGAAATGGATCCTGATATGGAGAACGGTTTTCTCTATGAGCTGGCTCAGGCTATTATGGCAAGAGAAATATTTCCAAGAGCTTCATTAAAATATATGCCTCCTACAAAGTTTATGACAGGTAATATTTTCAGAGGGGCTATTCAGGATGCGATGTTTAATCTTGTATCAGTCTGGTCGGGACAGAGCCTACAGCTTCTTGGCATGCTTACTGAGGCAATCCACACACCTCATATGCAGGACCGATATCTGGCCATTGAAAATGCATCATATATATTCAATAATGCAAGAAACTTAGGTGAAGAAATCGAATTTAAAGAGAATGGAATTATCCAGAAAAGGGCCCAAAAGGTTTTAAAGGATGCAAGAGCTCTCTTGATGGATATTGAAAAGGAAGGATTGTTTTCCACTATTGAACAAGGCAAGTTTGGAGGCGTAAAGAGACCTAGAGACGGAGGGAAAGGCCTCTTAGGCGTAGTAGTGAAAAATGAAGACTATTTGAATCCCTTTATACCTTTGATGATGGGAGGTGCGAAGTAATGGCACAGAAGAAAAAAGAGGAAAAGATGGTAGCTACTTCCAAGGTGGACCTGACACAAGTAAAGCCTTACGGTGACAGCTTAAACGACGGTATGGTGGAAACAGCCTTTACACTTCCTGTGCCCCATGGAGAAGAGGCCAATGAAGCTGCCAGGATACTGACTAAAAAGATGGGTTTAATGGAGCCCAATGTGGTCTACTCCAAGGATATGGGCAGTGGGTATACCTTCTTCGTAGTCTATGGAAAATGTGTCCATACGGTGGACTTTACAAACATTAAGGTTACCAAGGTGGAAGTAGATGTGATGAGCCGTGAAGAGTGCGGCGCCTATTGGGAAATGAATATTGGAAGGCCTGTAGTAATAGTGGGCGCATCAACAGGTACTGATGCTCATACTGTGGGTATCGATGCTATAATGAACATGAAGGGGTTTCACGGCCACTTCGGCCTTGAAAGATATAAGGGGATTGAGGCTATTAACATGGGCTCTCAAGTGCCAAATGAGCAACTGATAGAGAAAGCTGTCAGCGTAAAGGCTGATGCGATTCTCGTATCACAGACAGTTACACAAAAGGATGTTCATATAACTAATCTCACCAACTTGATTGAGCTCTTGGAAGCAGAAGGCTTAAGAGATAAAATGATAGTAATAGCAGGCGGCCCCAGAATTTCTCATGAGCTTGCCCAGGAGCTGGGCTATGATGCAGGCTTTGGACCAAACAGCTATGCTGAAGACACTGCATCCTTTGTTTTGACAGAGATGGTTAAAAGAAAAATGGTTTAACAGAAAGGAAAGAAAGGGATGGTTGACAAAATCAAAACGGCTGATGAAGCTGTGAAAGACTTGAAGGATGGTATGACAATCATGGTGGGAGGCTTTATGGCCTGTGGCTCACCGGAAAACCTTATGGATGCCATTGTAAGAAAGGGCGTCAAAAATCTGACAGTCATAGGTAATGACGGAGGTATGCCTCCCACAGAAAACAGCAGTGCAAGAGGAATAGGGAAGCTGGTGGCTGCCGGCCTTGTATCCAGACTTATTGCTTCCCATGTAGGTTTAAATCCTCAGGTGGGTGAGGGCATGATGTGCGGGAAATTGGGATGTGATTTGATACCTCAAGGAACTTTGGCTGAGGCTATTCGCGCAGGAGGTGCAGGCCTTGGAGGGATTTTGACTCCTACAGGCGTGGGTACTATAGCTGCAGAGGGCAGAGAAATTATTGAAGTTGACGGTAAAAAATATATCCTTGAAAAGCCCTTAAAAGCTGATTTCGCTTTTATCAGAGCAACACACGCTGATAAATTTGGTAATTTCATGAGTGCAAAATCTACTAAGACCTTTAATTATGTCATGGCTATGGCAGCGGAAACCGTGGTTCTTGGAACGGAACAGCTTCATGAGGTGGGAGAACTGGATGCGGACCTTTACCATATGCCGGGGACCTTTGTCACATACATAGTAGGAGGTGAAATTAAATGGCAGATATAAAACATCGTATTGCAAAAAGAGTGGCTCAGGAATTTAAGGACGGATATGTGGCAAACCTGGGTATAGGCCTTCCTACTTTAGTTTCCAATTATTTGCCTGAGGGGGTTGATGTTATACTTCAGTCCGAGAACGGATTTACAGGTATCTCAGGAGCTGCAGAGCCGGGGAAAGAAGATGTGGATGTTATTAACGCAGGCGCAGGTTATGTTACGTATGAAAAGAGAGCTTGCTTCTTCGATTCGGCTTTAAGTTTTGCCATAATACGGGGAGGCCATCTTGATGCTACAGTTCTTGGAGCTATGGAGGTGGATGAGAAGGGCAACTTGGCAAACTGGATTGTACCGGGGAAAATGGTGGCAGGAATGGGTGGAGCCATGGACCTGGTTACAGGTGCAAAAAAAGTAATCATCGCCATGCAACACACTCAAAAAGGAGCTCATAAAATTTTAAAGGAATGCACACTTCCTTATACGGCTTTAAATGTAGTTGATCTTATAGTTACAGAAATGGGAGTAATGGAAGTCACAGAGGATGGCATTGTACTGAAGGAGCTGCATCCTGACTTTTCCCTTGATGACATTAAAGCAGCTACAGGATGTGAACTGATTATCTCAAAGGATTTAAAGCCTATGGAGGTTGAATAAACCTTTCTCCTTTCTTCCGATAAAGACCGCTTACTGTAAACATCAGTAGGCGGCCTTTTCATTAGGGAGATTTTATAGTAAGATTAAAAAGCGGAGTAAAGAGAAGGTTAAAGGATACTATTATACTATGACAAAGTATTACTTGATGATAATATCGGCAATGCTCATGTGGGGAAGCATCGGAATTTTTGTCCGTGCTGTCCCTCTTTCAAGTCAGGAGCTGGTGCTGGCAAGGTGCATACTTGGCAGTATTTTTCTTGTTACCCTGTTCATATTAAAAAAAGAAAAGGTGGACAGGGAAGCTTTTAAGAGGAATCTGCCTCTTTTGATACTTTCGGGAGTGGCCATGGGAATAAATTGGATCTTCCTTTTTAATGCTTTCGCTCTTACTTCCATAAGCATGGCTACTCTTGCCTATTATCTGGCTCCCATATTTGTGATGGTAGGCGCTACAGTACTTTTGAAGGAAAGGCTGACAGCAGTAAAGGTTATGGCTGTTTTAGCCGCCATGATAGGCATGGTTTTGGTGAACGGTACGGACATGGGAGGAGTAAATCCTGCCATGGGACTGGCTTCAGGAGTGCTGGCAGCCGTATTTTATGCGTCGGTTACCCTGATAAACAAGTTTGTCCACGGTCTGAAGGGCCTTGAAATAACCATTGTGCAGCTTTTGGCCGCAACTCCCGTAGCTCTGATTGCCACCATATTTACACACCAGGGGCCTGTAACCCTTCCGGGAGGGAAAGCCTTTCTGGCACTTTTAGTTCTTGGGGTTATACATACGGGAGTATGCCTGTTTTTATATTTTTCCGCCATACAAAAACTGCCCGGCCAGACAGTAGCATTGTTAAGCTATCTGGATCCCGGGTCAGCCTTATTCTTTGCCGCTATATTCTTACATGAAAAAATGGTTTTTGTGCAAATTCTTGGAGCCCTGCTCATTCTTGGAGGGGCAGCCTTCGGCGAGCTGTTCAAGAAGAAAAAAGTTTAAAGCTGCTCCTTGTAAGCCTTTCTTAATATGGCGATTTCTTTTTTGTATCCTTCCAGAGAATCCTGGGGAGTTTCCAAAATACAAGGCAGGTTCCTTATGGCCTTGTGATTGATAAACTCAGTTATGGCTTCCAATCCTATGTGACCTTCCCCCAGCTTTGCATGGCGATCTTTATGAGCTCCAAAGGGATTTAAGCTGTCATTTATGTGAACGGCCTTTAACCGGGAAAGACCTATCACCTTGTCAAACTCCTTCAGCACACCATTAAGATCCTTTACTATGTCATAGCCTCCATCATTTACGTGGCAGGTGTCCATAAGAACCCCAATCTTATCCTTTATGCGGACCTTGTCTATTATGGCGGAAAGCTCTTCAAACCTGCTTCCTATTTCTGTACCCTTCCCCGACATGGTTTCAAGAAGGATGATTGTGCTTTGGTCCTTTTTCATAATATGATTTAACAGAGCCGCTATCTTTTCAATCCCCGCTTCCACACCTTGCCCAACATGGCTTCCCGGGTGAAAGTTGTAATAGTTGCCAGGTACCTGTTCCATTCTCATAAGATCATCCTCCATAACCATGTAGGCAAAATTTAAAACCTTCTCATCCTTCGCAGCCGGGTTCAAGGTGTAGGGAGAGTGGGCAACTATGGGGCCAAATCTGTTTTCCTCCGCCAGTTTTGTATAAGCCTTAATATCATCAGGATCCAAAGCTTTGGCCTGCCCGCCTCTTGGATTTCTTGTAAAAAATTGAAATGTATTGGCATCTATGGAAAGGGCATCTTTTCCCATCTGCAAAAAACCGCCGGAACTTGATAAGTGACAACCTGCGTAAAACATATTTCTCTCCTCTCTCGGAAAATATACTATGGTGTAAATCATTATATGAAGATATGGTTTCAGTTGTCAAGAAACACAAAGGAAAGGTGTCTTGTAGTTTCTCATGAGTTAATATAGAATTGTCTATAAATAAAATGAGGAAAGAAAAGCATGATATATGAAAGAGAGGCAGGCATACTGCTTCCTGTGTTTTCCCTTTATGGGAAGGACGGCATTGGAGGCTTTGGAGAGCCCTCACATAAGTTCATAGAGTTTTTAAGGGGAGCAGGTGTTAAATACTGGCAGATACTTCCTCTTAACCCAACAGGAGAAGGAGACAGCCCTTACCAGAGCTTTTCTGCGTTTGCCTTAAATCCTTACTTTTTGGATCTTGAGCTTTTAGTTTCAATGAATCTTCTTTTGAAGAGGGAGCTGAAAGAATACAGGAAAAAAGTAAAGGGAAGGGAAGTCCAATACCATAAAATTTATACACATCTCTTCCCCCTTCTGAAAAAAGCCCTGGAAAAGCTGGACCGGGATGATGAAAAGCTTCAAAACTTTATAAAAACTGAAGATTATTGGCTCACTGATTACAGCCTTTTTATGGCCATTAAAGAAGACCTTGATATGAAGCCATTATGGCAGTGGCCCCATGAACTGTTCATAAGAGAGGAAAAGGCCATAAAGAAAAAGGAGAGGGAGCTTTCCGACACAATTATGTTCTACAAAAAGCTTCAGTATCTTCTTCATATATCCTATAAAAGCCTGAAGGATAAAAGCGAAAGGGAAGGCCTGAAAATCATGGGAGACATGCCTATTTATGTTTCCCGGGACTCCTGCGATTTTTGGGCATCCAGAGATCTGTTCCAAGCCGATGAAAGGGGCATGCCGGAAAGAGTGGCAGGATGTCCTCCCGATGTTTTTTGCCCTCAAGGACAAAGGTGGGGGAACCCTTTGTACAACTGGAAAGTCCACGAGGACCGGGGCTACAGCTGGTGGCTTAAGAGGTTATTCCGCTATGAAAAACTGTACCACGGCATAAGGTTAGACCATTTCAGAGGATTGGCATCCTTTTACACAATCCCGAAAGAAGATGAGGATGCAACCAAAGGTCGCTGGGAAAAGGGACCGGGGATCAAATTTCTAAACAGAATAAAGGAGGAGTTCCCTGACTTTTTAATAATTGCCGAAAACCTGGGCCATCTGACGGATGATGTGGATGTGCTCCTTGAAGAAAGCGGGTTTCCCGGCATGGCGGTGATTCAATTTGCCTTTGACGGCAGAAAGGACAACCCATATCTTCCCCGTAACTACAGGGAAAACTTGGTGGCCTATACAGGTACTCACGATAATGAAACTATAAAAAGCTTTGTGGAGGGCCTTGATAAAGCCTATATAGACAGAATTAAAGAAGAACTCTCTATTCATAAAAGAAGCAGACTGCCTTATGGCCTTGTGAAAGAGGTATTGAAAAGCAGAGCCGGACTTTCCATAATTCCACTTCAGGATTTTTTATTGTTGGGTAATGAAGGAAGAATAAATGTCCCGGGGTCGTCCTTTGGAAACTGGAAATATAGAATAAAGAAGAAGAATCTTTCTCGTAGAAATATGAGAAAGATTAGAAATATGCTGAAAGAGGCTCACAGATTATCGTAAGTGTTTATTAAGAGCATCTACAAATGTCATAAGGTTGTCCAAGGTTGTAAAGAAAGCTCTTGCGCTTTCTTTATTGCCGCCGCCCTTTCCGTTGAAGACAGGGGCTGTATCCTTAACAAGCTTATTGCAGTCGGCTTTTTTACCGTCGGAGAAAAGCAGGGCTGCTTTTTCTTCTTCTTGAATAATCACCAGCACTAAAGGAATGACCGATGTAAGGCCGTTTCCGATTTTCACAAGGTCATTGAGGGGCAAATCATTATATGTGAATACGTTAGTTCCTGAAGCCATGGAGCTTTCAATCTCTTTTTGCCTTTCCTTAATAATAGATTGGGTAAGGTTATAGAGACGATTCCTTACAGCCTGCTCTTTTTCTTCTCTTGCAAGTATCCTGTCAAATATATTTTCAGGCTGTGTGGAGTAATGGACACCCAGACTTTGGGCCTGCTCATAAATAACCGCCAGTTTTTCATAGGCTCTTCTTCCTGCATCAAAGTATATGCGGTAAAGATCTTTATTCTTTTCAGCTTTATAGACCTTAATAATCCCCACTTCTCCCGTAAAAGCTACATGTGTGCCGCAACATGCCACACAATCGGCAGGATTAGCAGGGTTTCCCACGCAGACAATCTTTATATCCTCAAGAAGCGTAAGGGCTTTTCTTAAGGGAATGTCTTTGGCATCCTCTCTTTTATCAATATTCAGCGTAGTTACAGGTAAATTTTCCCATATAACTTTATTGCTGTAGCTTTCTGCTCTAAGGGCCATATCCCAGGTTACAGGTTCTTCCGAGTCAATATCGATGGTCATATAGTCATCGCCCATATGAAACCCTTTGTTCACGCCCTTATAGAGCTCATAAAAAGCTCCGCTTAAAATATGTTCTCCTGTATGACGCTGCATGTTGGAGAAACGGGTATTCCAATCCAGTAACAAATTAGCGGTCTCCCCTGTTTTTGGAAACCATAAACCTTTCTTTACAGCAATTTTATGATAGATCTCGCCGTCTTTTTCATAGATGTCTGTAATATGAAAGGCATTTATGTACCCTTTGTCTCTATCTTGACCTCCTCCTGATGGTGCAAAAATTGTTTTGTCTAAGGTGAGAAGGAATCCGTTTTCAACAGGCTCAAGACTTGTAATGGCTGCGGTTTGTTCAGTCCTGTAAACATCTCTTTCATAGATTTTTTCTGTGGCCATATGTGCCTCCTTGAAGGAATAGAAATATTATAGCACAAAACAGCAAGTTGGTATATAATGGGCAAGGAGCATTAGTTTGCTATTTTTTAAGTTTCTTTTGTGGTTTCCATTACTTGATGATGGTTACGAGAACACATATGAAAACTTGTGGATAACTCTTATGGAAGCAATTAACATTGTTTGAGATTTCGTTGAAATTTCAAAGAGAAATAAAGATACAACTATCCACAGGAGCCTTTGGATAAAATTGTATACAATTCCCTGCTCGATGTGGATAAATGTCGGAGACCCAATGGAATAAAGGGATGTGAGCTGTTTATACAACTTTTTTTAACAAAGCAGTGGGTTAACATAAAACGGTAAAAAAGATTATGTGGCAGAAGCTTTAATTACGGTTTTGTAGAAGGCCACAATAAATATAAGAAGGAGATAAAGGGTAGTAATATGCTAAAGGAAAAAATTGTATATAAGGAGGGGTTACCTGTCAATCTAACGGTAGCCAACATTTATGATTATCCTATACACTTTCATAACGACCTTGAGGTAGTATATGTTCTTGACGGAACCATAAGGATGAAGAACGGGTATTACAGCTATATTTTGAAGCAGGGGGATATATTCATACTGAATGCCAGGGAGATACATAATTTCGAGAGCAACGGTGAAAGAAATATGGTCATGCTCCTTCAGTTTGATCTGGACTATTTTTCCAGGTATTACGACAATTTGAGAAACAGCTTCTTTGTAACGGATATGGAGGAGGACCCTGATGAAAGCTTGGATGTACTGAGAAATCTTTTAGCCCACATAATGATGGAGGTTATTCAAAAGGGCCAAGGCTATGAAGCAAAGGTTATTGAAAGCGCACATAATCTCATAAGCAATCTTTTTGCCGACTTCCAGTATTTTCTTATGGAGGACGGCAGATTTATTAATGAGACCAAACATAAGGGCAACAAAATTCTTGCAGGGCGCCTCAGCAGAATTACAGACTACATGTATGATAATTATTCAAGGAAGCTTACCTTAAGTGAAATAGCAGAAAGAGAACATCTCTCAATTTACTACCTTTCACATATAATTAAGGAGGCTACAGGCCTCTCATTCCAAGAGCTTTTAAGCTTTATGAGAGTTGAAGAATCTGAAAAACTGCTCTTAGGAACCAATAAAAAAATCGGGGCCATTGCAGAAGAGATGGGCTTTTCTGCAGTCAGGTACTTTATTAAGCATTTTGAAATCTGGTATGGGATGCATCCTTTGGAATACAAGAAAAAATATGCGGGCAGGGTGGCAAGTCCTGAGATTACACATAAGATGGAGAAGTCTTCTCCTGAGGCTATTGAAAATGCCATTAGAAACAATGTTAAAGGAGTCTATAACGAATTCTTTTCTGTGAACAAAGCAGAGCCTATAATTGTGGATGTGGACATTCATGAGGAAATCAGGGATGCCAAAATCCCTGATACTTACCCCATGAACTTTCTGGATGATGATATTTTCAAACCTGTTTCTCGTCATTACACCATGTTTAAATCCCTTAAAGAAAAGGTGTTGGCCTCAGGCTCTTACTATATCGTTTCCACATCTGCCAGAGCTCTTTCCGGGTTAAACTCTGTAAGCATACTGGTTTACCATATTAACCCTGAAATGATTGAAAGCTTGTCAAAGCAGATGAATAGGGAATATATGCTGGAGCTTATTAAGCAGTACGAGAAGGAGCAGGAGGTGCTCATTAGACTTAGCGGCCTTTCAGGTGAGTACAGGATATCAAGATACAAAATGACGAAACAGTCTGCCACAGCTTCCTATGAAGAAGCTTTAAAAACAGAGGGCCTTGCATCTAAAAGAAAAGCAATAATCAACAGCTGGAGAACCTTGCCCGTTGCTGAATTTGGAAGGCTGGCCATAACAGACACTTTAAGCGTAAGAAGCACCTTGAAAGGCATAGGTGCAGAGTTGATACTGATAGATAAGCAAGTAAATATTGACTTGTAAGCAAACGGATTGTTGTTATGTTATATATAATTTTGTAAAATTAAGGAAGGTACAATATTGCTTGATAAATAGATTGGAGGTTCGACAATGAAATTGCTTATTATTGGTGCCGGTGGTGTAGGAACATCCACGGCAATGATTATCAAAAGGGCAAAAGAGGAAGGAGATTGGGCGGAAAAAGTTGTTATCGCCGACTACGACTTGAACAGGGCAAAAGAAGTAGCCGAAAAGATTTGTGGCGGAGGCAAATTCATCGCTGAAAAAGTAGATGCTTCCGATGCTAAAAGCATTACAGATCTGATTAAGAAACATGATATTACTCAAGTTTTGAATGCAGTTGAACCCTTGTTTAACGAAAACATCTTTGATACATGCTTTGAAAACAAAGTTGGATATATGGACTGTGCAATGACACTGTCAATAATGCATCCTGAAAAACCTTTCGAAAAGGCACATATCAAACTTGGAGACTACCAGTTTGAGAGACACGAAAAGTGGGCAGAATCAGGAAATCTTGCTCTTGTAGGCTCAGGAGTTGAACCGGGAATGGCAGACGTATTTGCTGCCTTTGCTGCAAAACACCTTTTTGACACCATAGATGAAGTTAATGTAAGAGACGGAGATAATTACGGCGGAGACGCAGGGGACTTCGGTTTTTCCGTTTGGACTACCATTGAAGAGTGTTTAAATCCTCCTATGATTTGGGAAAAGGGAAAGGGCTGGTTCACAACTGAGAATTTCTCAGAGCCTGAAATATTCAACTTCCCCGGAGGAATAGGCGATGTTGAAGTTGTAAACGTAGAGCATGAAGAGGTAATGCTGGTACCAAGAGTAATCGACTGTAACAGGGTAACCTTTAAGTACGGAGTGCCAAGAGACTTCAGACAGCTTCTTTTGGACTTAAGAAGAGTTGGCATGGATGACAAGCATACCATGATCAAGGTGGGCGATGCTGAGATTACACCCAGAGACTTTTTAGTAAAGGTAATTCCAAGCCCCGTTGAGTCCACCATGAACATGACAGGAAAAGGCTGTGCAGGAACATGGGTAACGGGAACAAAGGACGGCATGAGAAGATCTGTATACATTTATCAGGTGGCAGACAACCAGGAATGCATCAAAAAGTACACCACCAACTCTGTAGTGGCACAGACTGCCGTATCTCCTGTAATAATGCTTGAGCTTCTTGCCAAAGGTATTTGGAGCGGCAAAGGTGTTAAGGGACCTGAAAGCTTTGATCCGGATCCATACGTTGAGAGACTTGCAAAATATGAGTTCCCGGCAGGAATAAGGGAGATGGATTCAGAGTACTGCGATGCCTTGAACGAAAGACAGTTCCTGGAAGCAGTGGCAAGATAACAAAATAAAGTGATGTGATACTGTAATATCGGCAGATGGCTTTTATTAAGCTGTCTGCCGGTTTTTTATGGAGTCAGGTGGTTGTGAATTATTGTAAAGATTTCTCTGTTGATCTTTTTAACGGGTGCTTTGGTTAAGTTGGAGCATACTATAACGGAGATTTTTGTATCCGGGCACATCCACAGGCTGCTTCTGAAGCCGTCATCGGAACCTTCATGACCTATATATGTCTTTCCCTTGTCCTTCCATATAAAAAAGGAGAGACCGATTTTTTCATCTGAGTTTGACACATCTGCCACAGGCAAAAAGGGGGAGAAGGAATAAACCCTTTGAAATATGGGGTCCTTCTTTAACAGACTTTGAGACCAGATCAATATGTCAGAAAGTGTGGAGGTTAAGGTGCTGCTGGGTCCGTGGCCTCTGTTGTAGGGGAAATGCTTTTCGTAGATTATATTGTTATTATGATCTTTTCCATGGGGCGCCGCTACCTTTGCTGAAAGCAGGTCCTCTATGGAAAGGGATGAATTCTTTGTTCTTTCGTATGTTTTAAAAGTGCTGTCCCTCATATTCAAGGGCTTAAAAAAGATTGAATCCATATAGTCTTCAAAGGAGAGATTGCTTACTTTTTGTATTATGAGGCCTAAAAGCTCATAACCTATATTACTGTAGGAAAACTTGTTTTCATCACAGGACCAAAGGAGAGTTCTCTTACTTACATCATCGCTTTCACAGTAATCTTCAAGGGCACTTTCAGAAATATTTTTTAGGTCCCATCTGTAATCTGTTACATCAGGAAGTCCTGAAGTATGGGATAGAATTTTTCTCACAGTAATATGAGGATAATCACAACTAAGATTCTTACTTCTTAACATTTTAAAATCAGGCAGAAGTTCTACAACACAGGTGTCCTGAGATATATCCTTTTCAGAAAATAAAATCATTATGCCACAAGCCGTAAACAGCTTTGATATTGAGGCCATGTGAAAAATGCTGTCCTTGGTAAGAGGAGTTTTCATAGGGAAGCTGCTGTAACCTTCAGCCATTATAACTGACTCCTGTCCCTCCTGTTTATAACCTATAGCAAGGCCGGGCAGGTAATAATTTGAAAGCGCACTCCTTATTGTTTTATTAAGATCATGTATTAAAGCTTCTTTAGTCAATTTCTAGTCCTCTGTTTCTTCTTCCTCCATCATGTATTTGAGAAAGGGCGCAGTTACAAGAAGCAGGGTAGATGTAAACAAAAGACCTGATACTGCTGCCACCTTTACCTTGGCTTCTTTTTTTACAAACAGGCCTGTAAGAAGTCCGCCGAAAAACATGCAGTTTTTCAGAAGCCCCATATCCAGCAGATTCATGGTTTTAATATATTCCGTGCTCTTTTTACAGACGTTCATAGCATACCTCCTTTAGGGCATCAGCTTATGTTGATTTTGCTCATTATATCACAGCATAAAACCATCTTGAAAGTAAGTTCGTTAAATAGGATAATAAGATATTGGAAAAGGAGAGCATGATGGAATACAGAACATTTAATAAAACGGGTGAAAAAATTTCCCTCTTTGGTTTCGGAACCATGAGAATGCCCGTACATGAAGACGGCTCATTAAATCACGAAGAGTCTGTTAGGATGATAAGGCATGCTATAGATAATGGCTGCAACTATGTGGACACAGCATATATGTATCATAAAGGAGAAAGCGAGGTTGCAGTAGGGGAAGCCCTTAAGGGTCCCTATAGGGACAAGGTGTTTTTGGCGGACAAAATGCCTGTATGGCTTGCAAAGGATGAAGAGCAGATGAAGAAAATCTTCTTTGAACAGCTTGGCAGACTGAAAACAGACCATATAGATTTTTATCTGGTCCATAATATTACCGTTCCCATATGGGCAAGGGCTAAAAGATTTAATCTGATGGACTTCCTTCTTAAGCAACAAAAGGAAGGAAGAATCAAACATATAGGATTCTCCTTTCACGATGAAGTAGATTTTTTCTGTCAGGTTTTGGAGGAGTTCCCCTGGGACTTCTGTCAGATTCAGTTTAATTATATGGACACTCACTTCCAGGCGGGACTTAAAGGGCTTATGAAAGCCGCCTCCATGAATATCCCTGTTATAGTGATGGAGCCTTTAAAGGGAGGGAAACTGGCAGATAAGGTGCCTACGGGGATAATGAAGAAGTTCGAGGAAAGTGAAGTAAAGAGAACACCTGCTTCTTGGGCTTTAAGATGGGTGGCCAATTTCCCTGAAGTTTTGACTATACTAAACGGGGTTCATTCCTTCAATCAGCTTGAAGAGAATCTGGCGACCTTGTCAGATGCCCGTGAAAACGCTCTTACAGAAGAGGAGAAGAATCTGATTACCGATGTGGCAAATAAGTATAGGAAGATGGAGGTTTATCCCTGTACCGGCTGTAAATACTGTTTGCCCTGTACTGTGAAATTGGATATCCCTACAATCATTGATCTATACAATCAGTATCATCTTTATGAAAAAAGTGAAAAGATCCAGGCCGACTACAATCAGTGGTTCGGCGAAAAGCGAAGGGCCTCCATGTGTACAGCCTGCGGTCAATGTGAAGAGCAGTGCCCCCAGCATCTTCCTATAATTGAGATAATGAAAAAGGCTTCGGAGGTGTTTGATAAGTAAGGAATAAAAAGAACCCATCAAGAAATCTTGATGGGCTCTTTCATCTCATAGGTTCAATCATTTACTTGGGAGCCTTTCCTGTAAGGCGCTCGATGTCTATTGCAACTACCAGATATTGGCCTTTACATTCTTCCATGTATTCCTTTCCGTCTTCTATGAAGTCAGGCGAATACTTTTCCAGAATCATCATGGATGGACCCAGTATATCCTCTACCTTGTCAAGGATGCGGGCCTTTCCGAAGGCTATAGCGCTGGCAAACTTCGTGGTGAAGTCAGAAGGCTTAATATCATCTTTTGCCACAACACAAAAGCATACCCTGGGGTCTTTTTTAATTGCAGACAATTTGTGCCCCTCCACAGAGGAACAATGGAAGTAAATGATGCCGTCCTGATAAACATAGCTTACAGGGACTGCATAAGGATACCCATCGTCTCCGTTTACTGCAAGGACACCGTGAGTCTGTGAAACTAGGATGCTTAAAGCTTCCTCTTCTGATACGGCTTTATCTTTCCTGCGTAAATCTCTTACCATATGTATGTACCTCCAGTATTATTCATTGATTGGAGATGATTATATCACTAAATCCATAAAATAACGATACATTGGATAAGGTGTTGACAATAATATTGAGAGAATTATAATAGGAGTAGAATTGAATAACCTTATCAAGAGCGGCTGAGGGAATAGGCCCCGTGAAGCCCGGCAACCTGGAAATTAATCCAAGGTGCTAAATCCTACAGAACATTAAGGTTCTGAGAGATGAGGAAAATGTGACAGTTGAACCTCTTCTTTGAAAGAGGTTTTTTTAATGAAGGAGATAAAAATGAAAAAATTATTTACATCAGAGTCAGTTACGGAAGGTCATCCTGATAAAATGTGCGACCAGATCTCAGATGCCATTTTAGATGAGATTTTGAAGCAGGACCCCTTTGGAAGAGTGGCTGTAGAGACTACTGTATCTACAGGCTATGCCATGGTTATGGGAGAAATATCCACAAGCTGTTATGTGGATATCCCCAAAGTAGTGAGAAATGTAATTCTTGATATAGGTTATGACAGGGGGAAGTACGGCTTTGACGGGCAGACCTGTGCAGTTTTTACAGCCATTGATGAGCAGTCCTCTGATATTGCCATGGGCGTTGATCCCGGCGGTGCAGGAGACCAGGGTATTATGTTCGGTTATGCCTGTGACGAAACGGAAGAGCTTATCCCTTTGCCCATAAGTCTTTCCCACAAATTGGCCAAGCGATTGACAGAAGTTAGGAAAAATGGAACTATTCCCTACTTAAGACCTGACGGCAAAACTCAAGTCACAGTGGAATATGAGGATGACAAGGTTGTGAGGGTAGACAAGGTTCTTGTGTCAACTCAGCACAACCCTGAAGTTTCCCAGGAAACCATCAGAGAGGATGTAATAAGAGAGGTTATAAAGAAGACTGTGCCTTCATATCTTCTTGATGAAAATACAGAATATCTTGTGAATCCTACAGGGCGCTTTGTGGTGGGAGGGCCTCATGGAGACTCCGGCCTTACGGGCAGAAAAATAATTGTGGATACTTATGGTGGATACTCAAGGCACGGAGGGGGATGCTTCTCGGGAAAGGACCCCACAAAAGTTGACAGATCGGCTACCTACTATGCAAGATATGTGGCAAAAAACTTGGTGGCAGCAGGACTTTGTAAAAGAGCGGAGCTGCAGCTTGCTTATGCCATCGGCGTCAGTGAGCCCGTATCAATATTTATTGATACCTTTAACACAGGAGTGGTGGAGGATGATAAGCTTGTACAGCTTGTGAGCCGGGTTTTCAATTTTACGCCAAAGAGCATCATTGAAGCTTTAAACTTAAGAAGGCCGATTTATAAAAATCTGGCAGCTTATGGTCATTTTGGCAGAAGGGAAGAGGAGGCGCCCTGGGAGAAGACAGATAAGGTGGACAAGCTGCTGAATGGGATAAAAGCCTATAAATAAGGTAAAAATCAGTGAATTTTTATTGTATTTCACAAAAAACTCATATATAGTAAGAAATATCATGGGGCTTTTACAAAAAGAAGGAACAATTTGTTTTAGTGAGGTAATAAGGTTATGGGAATAAAGGTAGCAAAATTTGGAGGAACCTCTGTTGCAGATGTAATTCAGCTTGCTAAGCTTAAAGATATAGTGACTAAAGATGAGGAAAGAAGATATGTGGTGGTGTCTGCTCCCGGGAAAAGATATGAGGGGGACAGCAAAATTACAGATCTGTTGTTTTTGTGTAAAACTCATATAGAGCATAATTTTCCCTTTGAGCAGGTGCTTCAGGTTGTCTGTGACAGGTATACAGCCGTATGTGTGGGACTGGGCCTGGAGCTTGACTTATCTGAACACTTTTCAAAAATAAGAAGGAAGCTGGTGGAAGGCGCATCGGAAGACTACATTGTCAGCAGGGGTGAATTTCTAAATGCCATAGTTATAGCGAAGTATTTAGGCTTTGACTTTGTAGACACAGCAGGCCTTGTCCTATTTGATGAGAATGGGAAATTCCTGGAGGAAGAGACCAATGAAGCCTTAAGCAAAGAGCTTAGGAATCATGAGAGGGCTGTTCTGCCGGGATTTTACGGCACTCTTCCCAATAAAAAGATTAAAGCCTTTACAAGAGGAGGCTCAGATATTACAGGGGCAATTGTGGCAAGGGCAGTAAATGCCGATGTTTATGAAAACTGGACTGATGTTTCAGGACTTATGGTGGCAGATCCAAGAATAGTAAAATCGGATTTGATTGAAAGGCTTAGCTATAAGGAATTAAGAGAGCTGGCCTATATGGGTTCCGGTGTGCTTCATGAGGATGCCATCTATCCTGCACGTATTGCCAATATCCCAATAAATATTAAAAACACAAACAGCCCTGAGGACCCGGGAACTATGATTACTTCAGAAGAAGAACCCAGTTTAAATAGAATCATAACAGGAATTGCAGGCAGCAAGGATTTTACAGTTATAGCTATTTATAAAAATATGATGGCTACAGAGAGGGGCTTTATCAGAAGGGTGCTGGGAATAATTGAAGATTACGGTGTATTGACGGAGCATTGTCCTACAGGTATTGACAATGTTTCAGTAGTAATCAACACAAAAGCGGCAGAGGGAAAAATCGACGACATAGTTGATGAAATAAATAGAAAGCTTAATCCTGACACAGTAGATGTGTTTAATGATATAGCCTTGATAGCTACAGTAGGCTGCGGCATGTCTCAAAGGCCCGGCGTTTCCGCAAAGCTGTTCACAGCATTGGCAGATGCCAATATAAATGTGAGAATGATAGACCAGGGCTCCAGCGAAATGAATATTATAATCGGAGTGAGCAACACGGATTTTGAGCAAGCCATCAGAGTGATTTACAACGCCTTCCTGTAAAAACCTTTATGCAATATAGGATTGATCTATCATTTGTTGAGCAAGCCTTGCCATGTCGGCAGGGCTTTCTTTCATTCCCGAAAGAAGCCAGTAACGAAGAAGACCGACGCATCCTTGAGTTATGTAAGCGTAATGGTATTCGTAAAGGCCGGGATCAATGTTTCCCACAAGAGATCGCCATTCCTCCTCTGTGTTAGGTTTCCCAAGCTGTATAATACCTGAGAGAAGTTCTGAATCCTTTGAATTTAATACAGCCACACAAAGCTCCTTGTTTTTTGCAAGAAAGTCAAAGGCTTCCGCAACTATAGGGTGAAGCCCCAATCTTCTGTTTTGTTTTAGATGCCTTTCAAAGATCTGTTTAAGCTCCGTATATATTTCATTCTGCAGTTTTTCATAAAGATCGTAGATATCTCTATAATGAAGATAAAAGGTGCTTCTGTTAACATCTGCTATGGATGTTACTTCAGAAACAGTAATGCTGTTTATGTCCTTTTCCAAAAGCAGGCCTACTAAAGCGTTCTTTAACTGCTCCTTTGTTCTTCTCACTCTTCTATCCTGCGGAATTATCTCCATTTTCTTCTCCTTTTCCAACACTTATGGGACTTTTGTCCTGTAAAAAACAATATGTCTCAAAATGGTTATTGCGCCTTAGGGCTCCTTCTATTATACTTAACACATGTTCATAAATCAACAGATGTTAATTAACTTTGGAAGGATTCCATGGCTAAGCTTGTTTTGAGGTTTAAAAAGACAATAATGCTGTCCATAATATTTCTGGCAATGGTCTGCCTCGTTTTAATGCTTTTTGTTAACATTAACTATGACTTAACAGAATATCTTCCAAAGGATGTGCCCTCATCAATAGCCCTTGATAAGGTTAAGGAAACCTTTGATGATGAAATACCAAACTTAAGTGTTTATGTAAAAGACGTTTCCGTAGCGGAAGCTTTGGAAATAAAGGGGAAAATCGAAGGGGTGGAAGGTGTTGAAAGTGTACTTTGGCTTGATGATATTACAGATTTAAATCAACCTTTAGCCTTTATGGATAAAAAGGAGCAGGAAGCATGGTACAAGGATAAAGGAGCGCTATACTTGGTGGCTGCAGATTCCGAAATCAGTGAAAGGGTAGTAGAAGGTGTTAGAGAGACTGTAAATAAAGAAATGACCATGTCAGGCTCAGTTCTTAATCAGGCAACTATGCAGTCTTTGACGTCAAATGAAGTTTCTAAAATAATATTCTTCGTAGTACCTCTTGTGCTTATTATTCTTCTTCTTTCAACAAGCTCCTTTATAGAGCCTTTGTTATTCCTTTTAACCATAGGAATTGCAATTCTGTTAAACGAGGGTACTAATTACTTTGTGGGAGAAATATCCTATGTGACAAGATCTACAAGCGCAGTGCTTCAGTTGGCAGTTTCCATGGACTATGCTATATTTTTGCTCCACAGCTTTTCAAGACATAGAGCAGAAAAAAACAATATAGAAGGAGCCATGCTTTCTGCCATGAGAGAAGCAGCCCCTGCAGTGGCCGCCAGCGCTACCACAACAGTCTTTGGATTTTTGGCACTGACCTTGATGGAGTTTAGATTGGGACCTAACTTGGGATGGGTTTTGGCAAAAGGAATACTTTTCAGCTTTTTGTCTGTAATGCTGCTTTTACCTATTCTCACAGTTTATACAACAAAGCTTATGGATAAAACTCACCATAGGAATTTCATACCTCCCTTTACAAAGTTCAGCCGCTTTGTTATGAGAGTCTGCATTCCCTTATCCATAGTGTTCTTTCTTTTAATAGCCCCCAGCTACTTTGCCCAGTCCGAAAACCAGTTCATATACGGCTCATCAGGGATCCATGCAGAAGGCTCACAGCTTGAACTTGATGCCAAGGAAATAGGAGAGGTTTTCGGGGAGAAACAACAGATGGTAATAATAATACCCGGTGGAGATATCAGTAAGGAAGCCCTGCTCTCAGACAATTTAAAAGCTTTACCAAATATAGATACGGTGATCTCCTATTCGGGAACGGTGGGGGTTACTATCCCTCAAGGCTTTCTGGAAAAGGAACAGAAGGAACAATTTATAAAAAAAGGGAAGACAAGAATAATCCTGTATGCAGATGCAGATGATGAAGGAGATGAAAGCTTTGCACTGGTTGAGATGATACGGAAAACAGTTGAAAAACAATATGGCGACGACTACTACCTTCTTGGTCAAAATGTAATAAACTATGATTTAAAGGATACCATTGTGAAGGATGGACCAAGGGTAAGCGGAGCTGCAATCATTGCCATAGGAATGGTCCTGCTCATAACCTTCAGAAGCTTTTCTATTCCTTTCATATTGCTGTTAACTATTGAAGGGGCAGTGTGGATCAACCTGGGGATTCCCTACTTTCTGGGAAAGAGTTTAAACTACGTAGGGTTTTTAATAATTAGCTCAGTGCAGCTTGGAGCTACAGTAGACTATGGAATACTTTTGGCAAGCCACTATATGAGATTTAGAAAAACCCTGGAGAAAAAAGAGGCCATGAGAAGGACTTTGGAGATATCCGCTGTGTCCATATTGACACCTGCCAGCATATTAGCTATAGCTACTCTTATCCTTGGAATAATTTCCACAAATGGAATTATCAGTGAGCTTGGCCTTATGCTTGGAAGAGGCGCCTTAATCTCGGCGGGCATGGTGCTTATGTTTTTACCGGCATTGTTGTTAATATTTGATAAAGCAATTGAAAAAACCACATATAAAAGTAATTTTCTTAAAAGGCAAGAGGGAGAAAGACTATGAAAATTGAGAAAAACATGAAGATGGAGAGGATTAAAAGAGGGCGGATTATGTTTTCCCTTCTATTAACAGTTTCATTATTTTTCTCGGGGCTGTCCCTGGGCTTTGCAGATACTGACAACATCCCTAAAGAAGAAACTGTCTATTCAACCTTGTTTGAAAACGGAGAGGTAAATGAAATTTTTGTGGTAAACGGCTTTTCTTTATCGGAAGATAGAGAGATTGAAGATTACGGAGATTACTCTGCCGTAAGAGAGCTGACTCAAAAGACAAAGATTTATAAAGAAGGAGATCGGTTAACTATAGAAGGTAAGAAGGGAAAGTTCCATTATGAGGGGACACTTAAGAGCAAAGATCTCCCATGGCTTATTGATATAAAGTATTTTCTTGACGGAAAAGAAAGGACTGTAAAAGAGCTGGAAGGTAAATCAGGCCATTTAAAAATCAATTTAAAAACCGGTAAAAATCCAAAGGTTAAGGGAGGGTTTTTCGAAAGCTACACCTTGCAGGTAATGTTCACTTATGACCCTGAAAAAACAGAAAATGTTGCGGGAAAAGGTGCGACATTTTTAAACAGCGGGACGAAAAAGCAGGCTCTTTTTACAGTGATGCCGGGTAAAGCAGGGAATATTACATTAAGCCTTGATGTAAAGGATTTTGAAATGGAAGGAATCCTCATAAACGGAATCCATATGGATATGGACTTTGATGTTGACATTGATTCCGAAATGCAAGAAAAAATTGATGAATTGAAGGATGGAGTTATTGAGCTTGACGATGGAGTGATTGAGCTTGAGGACGGCATTATAGAATTTAAGGATGGAACGGAAGAATTAAGGGATGGCGTCTTTGACTTAAGAAAAGGTATAAGAGATTTTGACAAGGGTGTGGGGGAATTATCAAAAGGATTAAAGGAACTTAATAAAAACAGTGAATCTCTCGTTTCAGGTGCAGGCACCATTTTCCTTAACACCTTGACACAAGTACACAGTCAGCTTTCTGAAGGTGGCATAAGCCTTCCTCCTCTTACAGAAAGTAACTATGAAGCTGTTCTTGATGGTGTAATTTCAGGCGCAAGGCAAGTGGCTATAGACGCTGCTCTGAAAACTGTGGAAGACAGTATCAGGTCAACAATTACCACTTCCTATGGCGCCTTTATGACACCTGAACAGATAGAAGATGAAGTTGTATCACAGATGGAAGCTTTTAAGGAAAGCCCCGGCTATGAAGCTTTAGTTTCCGGGGTTGATGCTGTTCTTGCAACTGATCTTGCTTATCAAGGAATGAAAGCATCTTTAACTGAAGCAAAGACTCAGCTTAAAGGTCTTGATGATTTTAGAAAGGGTGTAGGGGAATATACTAAGGGTGTTTCGGAAATAGCAAAGGGTGCTCTTAAGCTTGAAGATGGCAGTATTGAATTAAAGGATGGAGTCTATGAGCTTTATGATGGGACTATAGATTTGAGAGATGGAGCCATTGAGCTTATGGATGGCATAATTGAAATGGCAGACGGGACTAAAGAATTCAGAGAAAAGACAGGCAACCTTGAAGGCGATATGAAGGATATGATTAAGAAAAGAATAGATAAAATGCTGGGAAGAAATATTAAAGTAACCTCCTTCGTATCGGAAAAAAACAAAGACACTGAGCTTGTACAGTTTATTATTAAAACAGAGGAGATTAAAATCCCCGAAATAGACGCAGGACCAATTGTAGAAAAAAATGAACTGACATTATTCGAAAAAATTAAGATGCTATTTATGAAGCTGATTAAGAAAGGGTGACAGTACATTTTTATAAAATTTTGATGTATAATAATGTATTGTACACTTAAAAATATTAATTTCTGGAGAAGAGAATGGAAACAGGTATCATAAGCCAGATTCTGTTGATTATATGTCTTGTAATAGTATCGGCATATTTTAGCGCAACTGAGACGGCTTTTACATCTGTCAATAAAATACGTTTAAAAAATCTTTCAGCCCTGGGGAATAAAAAAGCCAAAAAGGTTTTAAAACTGCTGGAGGATTACGACAGATTGCTTTCCACAGTATTAGTGGGGAACAACCTTGTGAATATTGGGGCAACAGCCGTTGCCACAGTTCTTTTTATTTCCATCATGAAAGAACACGGCGCCGTAGCAGCTACCATTGTGATTGCCTTTGTAATTTTAATCTTCGGCGAAATTAGTCCCAAGACCATGGCCAAGGAAGTGCCTGAGAAATTCACCATGGCATCTGCTCCTTTAATCTCTTTTCTTATGAAGGTGCTGACACCTTTAACCTGGTTTTTGAACTTGTTTAAGGAAGCCTCCCATAAGCTGTTTAAGGTGAAGGACGATATGCAGATAACAGAGGAAGAGCTGTTGATAATGGTGGAAGAGGCCGAAACGGAAGGTGCAATAGATAATGAGCAAGGTGAACTCATATCTAATGCCATAGAATTTTATGAGCTTGAAGCCTACGATGTGCTTACTCCAAGAGTTGATGTAATCGCAATAGACGAGGAAATGACAAAGGATGAGATTGAAAACCTGTTTTTCACAACAGGGTTTTCAAGACTCCCTGTGTATAAAGAAAATCTTGATCACGTTTTAGGCGTGCTGAACCAAAAGGATTTCCACAATTACATTCTTAAGTCTAAAAAAGGGATAGCCCAGCACATAAAACCTGTAGTCTTTGTTTCAGGCTCCATTAAGATCGCCGTTCTTCTGAAGAAAATGCAGAAGGTTAAAACTCATATAGCCGTAGTTGTAGATGAGTATGGAGGTACAGAAGGCCTTGTTACCATGGAGGACATCATAGAAGAGCTGGTGGGGGAAATATATGACGAACACGATGAAGTGACAGATGAGGAAGTGAAGCCTCTTGATGACGGCAGTTATCTTGTTCAAGGCTATACCAACCTGGAAAAGTTTTTGGATATATTTGATGTGGAGCTTGATACTACAGTTACCACAGTTAATGGATGGGTTTGTATGGCTTTGGATCATTTGCCAAGAGTAAATGATTACTTTGAGGAAACCATAGAGGATTACTTGTTTAAGGTAACTGTTACAAAGGCAGATGAAAAAAAGGCTCTTGAGGTAATAGCCTTTGCAGAAAAGGTAGTTAAAGAGGATGAGGATGAAAGCTAAAGGAGAAACATGGGATTTTTAGAGAAAGTATTTGGCGATTTAAATGAAAAGGAAGTGAAGAAGCTTTCTTCCTTTGTGGAAGAAATTGAGGCTCTAGATGACTTTATGCAGAGCCTTTCAGATTCTGAGCTTAAGGATAAAACTGAGGAGTTTAAAAACAAACTTTCAGAAGGGGCAGAGCTTGATGATATCCTGCCTGAAGCCTTTGCTGTCTGCAGAGAGGCGGCGTTTAGGTCCATAGGGCTTAAGCATTTTAAGGTTCAGCTAATCGGCGGAATAGTGCTTCATCAGGGAAGAATTGCAGAGATGAAGACAGGTGAAGGAAAGACTTTGGTGGCCACATTATCTGCATATTTAAATGCTCTTACGGGAAAGGGAGTTCATATAGTTACGGTGAACGATTACCTTGCAAGAAGAGACAGGGAATGGATGGGGCAGATTTACGAGTTTCTTGGCCTTACAGTAGGCTGTATTGTCCATGGCATATCCCAGGAAGAGAGAATAGAAGCATATAAAGCCGATATTACTTATGGCACCAACAACGAATTCGGTTTTGATTACTTAAGGGACAATATGGTGATATATGAGGAGCAGCTTACACAAAGAGAGTTAAACTATGCCATCATAGACGAGGTGGATTCCATCTTAATCGATGAAGCAAGAACACCTCTTATTATTTCAGGCCAGGGAGAAAAATCCACAGACCTTTATGAAAAGGCGGACAAGTTCGTAAGAACCTTAAGGATAGAAAGTGATTTCACAGTTGAAGAAAAGGATAAAGCCGTGTCCCTTACAGAAGTAGGGGTGACAAAGAGTGAAAGGTATTTTTCCATAGAAAACTTTTCAGACCCTGAGAATATGGAAATTAACCACCACGTTCATCAGGCACTTAAAGCAAGAAATCTTATGAAGAGAGATATCGATTACATCGTTAAAGACGGCGAAATCGTAATAGTAGATGAATTTACAGGAAGGCTTATGTTTGGAAGAAGGTATTCAGACGGGCTTCATCAGGCAATCGAGGCGAAGGAGGGCGTTCTTGTAAGGTCGGAATCAAAAACTCTGGCCACCATAACTTTGCAGAATTATTTCAGAATGTATCAGAAGCTAGCAGGAATGACGGGAACTGCGAAAACTGAGGAAAACGAATTCAGAGATATTTATAACATGGACGTTGTAGTTATTCCTACAAACATGCCTGTTCAAAGGCAGGATTTTGATGATGCAGTTTACTCCACTGTCCCCGGGAAATTTAAGGCTATTGCAGACAGAGTTAAAGAGATTCATGAAACGGGGCAGCCTGTTTTAGTAGGTACAATTTCCATTGAGCGCTCGGAGATAATCAGTGAGATGCTTAAAAGAAGAGGTATCAAACACAACGTTTTAAATGCAAAGCACCACGAAAGCGAAGCTCAGATCATTATGGAGGCAGGCAGGGAAGGTGCAGTGACTATAGCAACAAACATGGCGGGAAGAGGAACGGACATAGTTTTAGGGGGCCATGATGCAGGGAAGGCAGAGAAAGAGAAAGTGATTTCCCTTGGAGGCCTTGCAATAGTGGGGACGGAAAGACATGAGTCAAGAAGAATAGACAATCAGCTAAGAGGTCGTTCAGGGAGGCAAGGTGACCCCGGTCAATCCCAGTTCTTCATATCCTTGGAAGATGATTTAATGAGACTTTTTGGCGGTGAAAGGATTCAGAATATCGTTACAAAGCTAGGTGTAGAAGAAGGAGATGTAATTGAAGCAGGAATGCTTTCAAGGTCCATTGAGAATGCTCAGAAGAGAGTTGAGGGAAGAAACTTCAGCATAAGAAAATATGTGCTCCAGTACGATAATGTTATGAACAAGCAGAGAGAGATTATTTACGGAGAGAGACTTAAGGTTCTCATGGGTGAAAATCTTCGCTCCTATATTTTAAACATGCTGAAGGACCTTATAGATGAAGTGGTGGACCCTGTAACTGTAGCTTCAAGGTTTGCAGAGGAATGGGACTTTGAAAGAATAGAGGAAGGCCTTAAAGGTATCAGCCCATCATATAGCCAGAAAAAGTACACAAAGGATGAAATCCTCGACCTTACAGAAGACAGATTAAAGGAAGATATCATTAATAAATTTGAAAAGCTTTATGAAGAAAAAGAAGAAGAAATCGGCGAAGAGAGAATGAGAGAAATTGAAAGGATGATTCTCATTAGAGTTGTAGACAATAAATGGATGGACCATATCGATGCCATGGACCAGTTAAAAAGCGGTATAGGCTTAAGAGCTTTAGGACAACAAGACCCTGCGGCAGCATACTCTAACGAAGGCTTTGATATGTTTGAGCTGATGATTGAATCCATTAAGGAAGATACTGTAAAGTTCTGCTTCAACGTTACTGTAAAGACTACATCTGAGAGAAAAGAAATCCTTAGAGCAGATGAAGAGAGAAAAGACGACTTTGTAGATCAAGGCGGTCAAGACGGCTCAGGGGCAGTTAGAGTACATCAGGATGTAGATGTGAGACAAAGAGAAGAAGTGGTTGAGAGAGAAAAGAAGCAGACCACATATCAAAGAGAAGGTAAAAAGGTGGGGAGAAACGACCCCTGCCCTTGCGGCTCAGGAAAGAAGTATAAGAATTGTTGCGGCAGAAGCGCCGATATACAAAACAATTAAAGGAGTAATAAGAAGATGCTTGTGGATATAGAGCTTATTAAAAATGATATGGGTAAGGCTTTTGAAATGTTGAAGGAAACAGGAGACTCTCTTTGACGTACTTAAGCTTGAGAAGAGAAAGGCGGAACTTTTAAAGAAAATTGAAGAACCTGGATTCTGGGACAGCCCTGAAAAAGCCTCTGTTATATTAAAGGAAAACAAGAGCATTGACAGGAAGCTCACTGAATACGAAAGTCTTAAGGAACAGCTTTCTGATTTATCAGTGCTTTTAGATTTGGCAATTTCTGAAGAGGATGAAAGCCTTACAGATGAGATTAAGGAAGCCTATGAAGCTTATTTAAATGAATCAGAAGCTATAAGGTTAAAGGCCCTCCTTCACGGGACCTACGATGAAGCAGGAGCCATTCTTAACCTCCATGCAGGAGAGGGAGGAAAGGATGCCCAGGACTGGACGGAAATGCTGATGCGTATGTATGGAAGATGGGCAGAGGATAAAGGGTACAAGGTTAACATTACCGATATTCAGTATGATACGGAGGGCGGCATTAAAGGCGCCACCATGGTTATTGAGGGAGACTATGCTTACGGATTTTTGAAGAACGAAAGCGGCGTTCACAGGCTTGTAAGAATTTCGCCCTTTGATTCATCGGGGAGGCGCCACACCAGCTTCGCGGGAGTAGATGTGATGCCTGAAATAGAAGATGATGTTCAGGTTGAAATTGATCCCAATGATTTAAGGATAGACACCTTCAGAAGCTCAGGGGCAGGGGGGCAACACGTTAACAAAACAGATTCTGCCATCAGAATAACCCACATACCTACAAATATTGTGGTCACCTGCCAAAATGAGAGGAGCCAGCACCAGAATAAAGAAACTGCCATGAAGCTTCTTCGCTCAAGACTTCTTGATATAGCAGAGAAGGAGCATCAGGAGAATTTAAAGGAGCTTAAAGGGGATTACAATAAAATTACCTGGGGCAGTCAGATCAGGTCCTATGTATTTCAGCCCTACACTATGGTAAAGGACCATAGAACGGGAGCGGAAACCGGCAACGTCAACGGTGTTATGGATGGAGATATTGACTACTTCATAAATGAAAGATTAAAGCAGAAACCTGAGTAAAATACGAGGTTTTTCTAATCATGTATACATGATTTCACCCTGACTTTTCATATTGCACCTATAATTATTTTGTGATACCATTCAATGGGTATGGTTTACGAAAAAGGAGACTATAAAAAATGATTGTTGAAACACTAATAAAATTTGCCGGCGATATGGGAATTTTCAACATGGACTTCCGAAGCGCCATTATGCTGGGCGTTGCATGTTTGTTCCTGTTTTTAGCCGTTAACAAAGGCTTTGAACCATTACTGCTGATCCCCATCGGCTTTGGTATGCTTCTTTCAAATATGCCTGTTACAGGAATTTTTGAGGCACATCCTGCTGAAGGAACGGCCCTTGATGCCATGGGGCTTTTAACAATTTTCTATTTGTTGAAGCCAATTCTTCCAAGCCTTATCTTTATGGGAGTAGGTGCCATGACAGACTTCGGACCACTGATTGCAAATCCGAAATCCCTTTATCTTGGAGCAGCTGCTCAGCTTGGAATTTTTACATCCTTTACACTTGCAATACTTGTAGGCTTTAATGCTCAGGAAGCAGCCTCCATAGGAATCATAGGAGGCGCAGACGGGCCTACTGCCATATATATTACACAAAGACTGGCACCCCATATCTTAGGTGCAGTAGCAGTTGCTGCATATTCATATATGGCTTTAGTACCGGTTATTCAGCCGCCTGTAATGAAGGCGCTTACAAGTAAAAAAGAACGTGCAATAAAAATGGAGCAGCTTCGCCCTGTAACTCAGAGAGAGAAAATCCTATTCCCCGTTATGGTTACAATAGTAGTTGTACTGTTACTGCCTGCAGCAGCACCTTTAGTAGGTATGCTGATGCTGGGGAATCTGTTTAAGGAAAGCGGGAAAACCTTAAGGCTTTCCGATACATCTGCAAATGCATTGATAAATACAGTAACCATTCTTTTGGGACTTGCAGTAGGAGCTTCAGCTCAGGGACCTACATTCCTGACAATGGCCACCATAAAGATTGTAGTGCTGGGAGTATTAGCCTTTATCGTAGGTACTGCAGGGGGCGTACTTCTTGGAAAACTTATGAATGCATTATCAGGGGGAAAGGTAAATCCGTTAATCGGATCTGCAGGAGTATCTGCTGTACCTATGGCCGCCAGAGTATCCCAGAAGGTAGGCCAAGAGGCCAATCCTTCCAACTTCCTTCTAATGCATGCCATGGGGCCTAATGTGGCAGGAGTAATAGGGTCTGCTGTAGCTGCCAGCGTAATGCTTTCCATGTTCAGCGGATATTAGACTTTACCCAACATAATTTAAGAAGTATAATGTGAAATGATAAGCCTCAGACTTAAGTTTGAGGCTTTCTTTTAAATAGTATTGGAGTGTGGAAAATGATTAATACAGTGTTGTTTGATCTTGATGGAACCATCATAAATACTGCTGATGTAATAATAGACTCCTGGCAGCATACTTACAGAAAACTGTCAGGGAAGGAAGGGGAAAGGAATATAATCGTGAAAACCATGGGAGAGCCTTTGGCTGTTAGTCTAAAAAATGCTTTTCCCCATGTTCCCGTGGAAGAGTCTTTGGAAATTTACAGAAGCTTTCATAGAAATAGTTTCAAGGACACCATAGATATTTTCCCCGGAATGAAGGATTTGATTGAGGAGCTTAAGGACAGAAAGTATTCCCTTTCCGTTGTAACCTCAAGAATGAGGGGAACCACGGAGGAGGCCTTGGAGAAATACGGAATCAAGGACCTCTTTGACTATATTGTAACCTGTGATGATACAGACAAGCATAAGCCTGATCCTGAGCCCATACTGGTTGCATTGAGAAAGCTTTCCAAAGGCCCTGATGAAAGCATAATGGTGGGAGACTCCATCTTTGATATATTGTGTGCGAGAAATGCGAAAGTAAAATCAGCTCTTGTGGGATGGACCATAACCATGACAGAGGAAGAAGCTTTGACAGGAGATGCACCTGACTATATCATTAAGAAACCGGAAGATCTTTTGAGAGTAATTATATAAGAAAAGGAGTGGGGGAGCAGTAGTATGGACTGCTCCCCCTCTTCATATGAAAACTTTTCAGGAATAAGGTTGTTACAAGTTGCACTATTCGTTAATCACATAAGTGTCTCTCTTGTGGTAATGTGTGTGAAGCAATTTATGTGACATTTCACTGTTTGGTTCACCCAAATAGTCTTTGTACAGTATCTGTACTTCTTCGTTCTCATGGGACTTTCTATTAGGCAAGTTGCGGTCCTCTTTGTAGAGAGCCATGGCCCTTTCCGTTTTGGGATCAATTTCGCAACGCAGTTTTGAAGAAACGAAGGGCTGTCCCCCGCCGTGAACGCAGCCTCCGGGACATGCCATTATCTCAATGAAGTGAACATCCACTTCACCTCTTCTGATTGCATCCAGAAGATTAGCTGCATTCTTGGTGCCGTGGGCAATTGCCACTCTTATCTCTGTGGGAACCTTATCTACAGGTAAGGTTACAGAAGCAAACTTAATTCCCTCAAGACCTCTTACAGGGGTATACTCAATATCTGCCAGATCTTCTCCCGTAAGGATATCGGCTACAGTTCTAAGGGCTGCCTCCATGACACCGCCTGTGGTACCGAAGATTACTCCTGCTCCTGTACCTTCTGCCATCATCAGGTCCGGAGCTTCATCGGCAAGATCCGTAAATCTGATACCTGCCTGCTTAATCATTGATGCAAGCTCTCTGGTGGTAAGTGAATAATCTACGTCCATCAAGCCGTCAACAGCCATTTCCGGCCTCTTGCACTCATCCTTCTTTGAGGTACAAGGCATGATGGAAACACTGACGATCTTTTTAGGATCTATGTTGGCTTTTTCTGCATAATATGATTTTGCCAATGCACCAAACATCTGCTGAGGAGATTTACAGGTGGAAAGGTTATCAAGAAAATCAGGATAGTTCATTTCGCAGAATCTTATCCAGCCCGGAGAACATGAAGTTATCATAGGAAGGGTGCCACCCTTGGTCAATCTTGACAGAAGCTCAGTTCCTTCTTCAAGAATGGTAAGGTCTGCTGAGAAGTTAGTATCGAAAACCTTGTCAAATCCCAACCTTTTCAGAGAGGCAACCATTTTACCTGTAACAGGAGTTCCCATGGGCATACCAAATTCTTCACCCAGAGCAGCTCTTACGGCAGGCGCAGTTTGCACTATTACATGTTTGTCAGGATCAGCTATAGCGTCAAATACATCATCTATATATTGACGCTCTCTCAAAGCGGCTACAGGACAAGCTATGATACACTGACCGCAATAAGTACATGCGGCATCTCTCATGCTGTAGGAGAAAGCAGGAGCCACCTCGGTATTGAAACCTCTGTTGGTAAAATCAAGAACGCCTATGCCTTGCATATTCTTGCAGGCAGCTATACATCTGCCGCAAAGAATACATTTTGATGAGTCTCTGATAATTGAAGGCGATAAAGCATCGATGGTAAGCTTTCTCTTTTCTCCCTGGAATCTGACCTGATCAATACCCAGCTCTTCGCAGAGACTTTGGAGCTCACAGGAATGATTTCTGGTACATGTGAGGCACTCTCTGTTGTGGTTCGCAAGAATCAGCTCCACATTCATTTTTATTGCTTTTCTAACTCTGGGAGTGTTGGTTCTTACGTCCATGCCCTCCTGAACCTGAAGAACGCAGGATGCAGGAAGATTTCTCATGGGAACGCCGTTAATATCAACCTCCACCAGGCAGACTCTGCAGGCGGCTATTTCGTTTATGTCCTTAAGGTAGCAGAGTGTGGGGATTTCTACCCCCGCCTCTTTTGCCGCCATAAGTACCGTATAGTCAGACGGTACAGATACTTTAATTCCATTTATTGTTAGATTTACTTTTTCCATTTTAACACCCCTTTATTGTACATCTATAGCCTGGAATTTACATGTGGTCACACAAATTCCGCAGCGTGTACAGATATCTTTATCGATGAAATGCTTTTCTTTTAATGTTCCTGTAATAGCTCCTACAGGACATGACCTGGCACATAGTGTACATCCTGTACATTTATCGTTTATTGAAAATTCGATAAGAGCCTTGCACACCTTTGCAGGACACTTATGGTCTTTAACGTGAGCTATATATTCGTCCATAAAGTGGGCCATGGTTGATAATACAGGGTTAGGTGCAGTCTGTCCCAAGGCACATAGTGAGGTAATACGAATGTTCTCTGCTAAGTCCTTAAGATCTACAAGATCTTGATCTGTTCCTTTCCCCTCAGTAATACGTTCAAGTATTTCAAGCATCCTTTTCGTTCCTTCTCTGCAGGGGGTGCATTTACCGCAGGATTCATCAACTGTGAAATCAAGGAAGAAACGAGCGATATCCACCATGCAGTTGTCTTCGTCTATTACAATCATGCCGCCGGAACCCATCATAGAGCCAACGGCCAGAAGATTGTCAAAATCTATGGGCACATCAAGGTCCGCAGTAGTAATACAGCCTCCTGATGGGCCTCCTGTTTGAACAGCTTTAAACGCTTTGCCCTTTGGTATGCCGCCGCCGATTTCATAGACTACTTCTCTGAGAGTAATACCCATGGGAATCTCCACAAGACCTATGTTGTTAACCTTTCCGCCTAAAGCAAATACTTTTGTACCGGCAGATTTCTCAGTTCCGAAGCTTCTGAACCAATCAGGACCGTTTAAAATAATCTGCGGAATATTGGCAAGAGTTTCAACATTGTTTATACAGGTGGGTTTTCCCCATAAACCGCTTACTGCAGGGAAGGGAGGTTTATTTCTTGACATGCCCCGTTTACCCTCAATTGAAGCGATAAGAGCTGTTTCTTCACCGCAGACAAAAGCTCCTGCTCCCAGTCTGATTTCTATATCAAAGGAGAAATCTGTACCGAAGATATTGTCACCTAAAAAGCCCAGTTCCTTTGCCTGGCTGATAGCTGACTTAAGTCTTCCTACGGCAACAGGATACTCAGCCCTTATATAGATATATCCCTTCGAAGCCCCTATAGCGTAGCCTCCGATAACCATAGCTTCAAGGACGGCATGAGGATCTCCTTCAAGAACGGAACGGTCCATAAAAGCACCAGGATCTCCTTCGTCTGCATTACAGATAATATATTTTTGATCTGCTTCAACATTTCTGGCAAATGACCATTTTTGGCCTGTCAGAAAACCGGCTCCGCCTCGGCCTCTTAAGCCTGAAGCTTTTAAAAGCTCTATTACATCATCAGGTTTCATCTCTAAAAGAACTTTTGCCAAAGCCTGATATCCGTTAACGGCTATATATTCATCAATACTTTCAGGATTGATGGCGCCGCAGTTCTTAAGAACTACACGCTTTTGTTTTTTATAGAAATCCAGGTCCTCAAGATTCTTCATCTCTCCTGATACAGTGTATTCTTTGACAGGATTTCCCTTTTCAAGATGTTCTTCTACAACTCTCTTGGTTTTTGCTTCATCCATATGTACATAAGTAATCTTAGAACCATCAGAGTTTAATACCTCTACAATAGGTTCATAAGTACACATGCCTATGCAACCTGTAGGTGATACGGCTACATGCTTTAATTTCTTTTCTTCAACTCCATTTTTAAGAGCCTGATATACGGGATTTGCGCCTGCAGATAATCCGCAGGTGGCCATTCCCACAACAACTCTCAGACCATCGGAGCCATGTAAGGACTGAAGAGCGCTTTCTTTTCTCTCATTAATCTCTTTTAGCGATTTCATTTAGCTTGCCTCCTCTTCCTTTTCCCTGTATTTGTCCAGGATACCTTTTACTTTTCTTAGATCATCCACCTGACCATAAACATCATTGTCAACGGTCATTACAGGAGCAAGCCCGCAACAGCCCAGACATCTTGTTGCCTGAAGAGAAAACTGTTTGTCCAAAGTTGTTTCCCCCACTTCAACTCCCAGGAGTTCTGCACACTTATCAAGAAGACCTCTGGCTCCCTTAACATAACAAGCAGTCCCAAGACAAACACTGACAATATGTTTACCTCTTGGGACAAGAGTGAACTGGCTGTAGAAAGTAGTTATTCCGTACAGCTCAGCAACAGAAACATTGATGTTTTCGGAAATATACTTGTGGACCTCCAAGGGAAGATACCCGAAAATGTTTTGAGCTTCCTGCAGGACAGGCATTGCTATTCCATCTGCATTTCCAAGAGATGAAATAAAGTCCTTAAGCTTCAAGAACTTGTCTTCCGATAGAACATCGTTCGATGATTTTAGTACTTCGCTCATATGCTACACCTCTTCATTTTATAATATTTTTTTAATATGTTATGAAATTAACGATACGCCAATGTCAATAATACCATTGAAAAATCAAGGATGCAATAGAAGTTGTGAAATTAATAATTATACAATAGGTGTTTTTATAAATACTTATCAAGGCAGTTCAGATATGTAAATATACTGTGCAAAGAAATGCCGCTAAAATAACAAAATAATTGTATTTTGCATTTTTACAAGTGTTTGAGTATAATAAAAAAGCATGCTGGTGTGGCTCAATGGCAGAGCAGCACATTCGTAACGTGCAGGTTGGAGGTTCGATTCCTCTCACCAGCTCCAAATAAGAAGATGCAGTCCTTGTGGCTGCATTTTTTGTTATGGTTCATGGCAATCAAGGATAAAGTCTTAGATTATGCTGGGTGGCGCAATTTTCAGAAGGTTATTGACCGAGCCATACGTGCCCGTAAAAACAGTGGTTTTAATGTGTCGGATCATTTTGTTAAGGTTAACAAAACGGTAGAAATAGGCATTAGTTGTTCGCGGGAATATAAAACAATGGAATCAGCTTCTTGCTGAAGCGGCACATAATTCTAAAGTTCTTGCAGATTAGGAATATGCAATCTTCCAAAATGCGGGATATCAAGGGCTTTATGGATGAATAAATAGGTGGTTGCCGATTGATAAAGGTAGCAATTGAGTTGAGGGGTTAATGGATTTTTAAATGCAGTTATTGTGGTTGTATTTTTTCTTAAAATTAAAGTCTAAAAATAGATTATTCAAAAAAAGTTACTTCTTGTAAACCTTTTATAGAAAATCACAATGTGGCATCCTTCAGTTTGATATTTGATGTATATTTAGATATTATTATAGGGGTATCTATTTTGAAAAGGACAAGATATATAATTTGAACAGATGATCCCCTGTGAATTAGAGGATCTTAAAATATGACTTTAAATGGTCACCGAAGATGTTCTTATAAGAAATAAAGAAATGAATAAAAATTGATAATAAAGACGAAGTAGGAGACGATTGAATGTTAAAAACACTTGATCTATTTGCAGGAGCAGGGGGCTTAAGTTGTGGATTTATTCAAACGGGCAAATTCAGAATAGTTGCAGCTGCCGAAAACAATCATAACGCACAACAAACTTACCTAAATAACCATGGGGATGTTTTAATGATCCAAAATGTTATTGGCTATAATTTCGCACAATTAAATGATGAATTTCATGATATTGACATTATTATTGGAGGGCCACCATGTCAAGGATTCTCAAATGCTAACAGGCAAAAAAATTCTTTAATAAGCACAAATAATACATTAATAAAAGAATATTTCCGTGCAGTTAAGGAAATTAAACCGAAGGCTTTTGTTATGGAAAATGTAAATATGCTTAAATCTAGTACACATAGGTTTTACGATTCCTTCTACGATCATTTAGAAGTTGAACGTATGGGCATCCCCATGAAAGACGATACTATCGTGTTTACTCCATTTCCCATGGAGGATGTTGATTTATTGCCTCTTATTCAAGATAATGAACGAGTGAAATCATTGCTGTTGCCGACCAAATTATATCTATCCTTGCGAACAATGTGTAAACACCTTGAGTCAAATACCAGATTAAAAAATTATTTAGTGAAGAATAATGCCTTAATGATAAAAGAGATAAAGAATTATTTGGAAAACACTGGTAACACGGAATGCAATCAATTCAATATTTCGCGTTTAAACAGCATATATGTTTGTCTTATGCACGACCGTGATGTTTCTTTGTGTGCTAAGCAATTATGTGAGCTTATTGAATATCAAAAAATTCTATTTATTGCTGAAGAAATTCACCGTAATGGCATTATACATGAGTACGAATATTCCGAGGATAAAAAACAAATAATTGCTCATGTTAAATCGTACTCAGTTCTTGATTACATAAATGCAATATTTGGGGAAGAATATAAGCAAGTGGGCGCAACGATTAATGCACGATGGTTTGGAGTTCCTCAAGAAAGACTTAGATATATTTTAATGGGGATTCGGTCAGATGTTTCTGATGCGGATGAGGTTTTGTTACCCAAGGAGCCTAAAGAAATCCCGTTTATTACTGTTGCAGATGCAATTTCAGATATTCAATTATGTGATGTTTCGTACAATAAAGAGGAAAAAGGTGTTGAATACCCAAAAACTAATTCTCCCATTTCGGAGTATGCGCTTTCACTTAGATATAATGGCTTACTTTATAATTGTATAACAACAAAAACTTCCCCAGAGGCCATGAGGCGTTTCGAGGTCTTAAAAGAGGGAGAAAACTTTCACAAATTGCCACATCATCTCGTCGCGACGTATAAAGATCCAGGGCGTACCCAAAATTCTATCTATTTAAGACTGGACAGTAAAAAATACTCTGGCACCGTTGTAAACATAAGAAAGTCCATGTGGATTCATCCAAAACTAGATAGAGCCCTGACCGTAAGAGAAGCTGCTCGTCTTCAGTCATTTCCAGATGATTACATTTTTAAAGGCACAAAGGATTCTCAATATCAACAAGTTGGTAATGCCGTACCACCATTAATGGCAAAGGCGATTGCTAGTACTATTTTAAACTACCTTCTGTAAATGTCCGTATAGCAGTAGTATTGAAAATATTTTTAAAATATACTAATTATGAAGAATATATATATATATTAAATTAATAATATATAGAAAATATTATTGACACAATAGATAACATCCTTTAAACTATTTGTATATAGAACAGAGAGGAGTTATTCAAATGAGTGTTAAAGAAACAAAGCATGAAAAATTCACTAGGATTGCAGAGGCGCGAACAAACAAGATTATTGACATGATACAGTTACTCGGGAATTGTTCAAACACGACGGTGTATGAATATTCAACAAGTGACATAGATAAGATTTTTGCCGCTATAGAAAATGAAGTAAAAGAGGCTCGCAAAAAATTCAATAAAAGTGACGGTAAAAGAAGCAATCGCTTTACACTAGGATAGGAGATTTAATATGAAATGGTCGTTTCCTTCTAATAATAAGGGAGACATAATCGGGATTGGACTTCCGGGGATAGAAACTTTTCAAGGTAGCCCGCTGAAAGGATTGGCGCGAGAAATATGCCAAAACTCGTTAGACGCAGCTATCAACGAAGAGGCTGTAAAAATAGACTTCATTTCTTTTTCTATTGGAAGGAAAGACTTTCCTGATTTAGAAACACTTGAAGGAGCTTTTAAAGCTTCTTTAGATTTCTGGAGCGTCCAGTCTGACAAGAAATCAACAGATTTTTTTGAACGTGCAATTAATATGATTAGGGAAGAAAGAATTCCATTTCTAAGGATAAGCGATTATAACACTACAGGACTATTAGGATCAAAAGAAGAGTATAACACGCCATGGACTAATTTAACCAAGTCTCCCGGGGCATCCGACAAGGCAGGCACTTCAGGCGGATCTTTTGGCATAGGGAAGTTTGCTCCTTACGCTTGTTCTCAATTTCGCACGGTTTTTTATAGTACTCACGATGTAAAAAATGTAGATGCGTTTCAGGGAATTTCAAGAATTACAAGCTTTCGTCGGGAAGGCGATGATATTACTATCGGTGTTGGATATTTAGGTGGGGAAGGTAATAGGCCAATATTTTCACAAGTTTCACTTGATCCGAAGTTTAACCGTAGAAGTGGGGAAACAGGCACAGACATATATGTTTCAGGATTTGGGTTTATTGATATTGATACAGAGTGGAAAGATAAAGTTATAGCTTCAGTGCTTGATGGTTTTTTGTATGCGATTCATACGGACAAACTTATTGTTCAGGTAGATGGCATCATGATAAACAAAGAAACACTCCCTGAGCTTATTGAAAGATATAAGGATGCACTTACAGAAAATGCGGATAAATACTACAAGGTTTTAACATCTAAAGAAACCCGCTGGACTGAGCTCAACTTTAGAAATCATGGAACTGTTCGTTTAGGGCTTTTTATTCAAACGGATCAAAGTCAAATGGAAATGCACAGAAAAGTTGCAATGATAAGAAAGACTGGAATGAAAATTATGGACCGGGGCAACATTTCGGCAATTGTCCCTTTTGCTGGAGTAATGATAATAGAGGGTGAAAATGTAAATAATTTTCTTCGCAAGCTCGAAAACCCTCAGCATACAAAATGGGAACCAGATCGTATGGAACCAATGGAGAAAATTCCATATGCAAAGAACTATATTAAGGAACTAATTGATTATATTAAAGAATCATTGGAAGAACTTAAGACAGAAACTGATGTTGATGAGATAGACCCTGATGTCGGACAATATTTACCTGATGAAGTTGATGTATCAACTGATGAATCTGAGCAAAAGCAAGAACATATTTCTGATAAGATAAAAGAGATAGAAGTTTTTGTGCAATCACCTATAGCGATTAATTCGGATACTCTTAGAGATGAGACGGACTACATGTCAGGATTAGAAGAGGAAAGCGGCGTAGAGTTATCTGAAGATTTATCTGGAGCAGGACATAAAGATGGACATGGTGGATCTGGCGGGGAAGGTATAGGAAGAGAAGAAGGAAATGGTATTGGCGAAAATCCAGTAGAGCGAAAACAAGGGCCTACAAAGATTAACGCCTCAAAAATCAGAGTGATGTGTATAAACAAGGAAATGGGCGAATATTCATTGTTGTTTGTACCTACAGCATCGGCGAGAAATGGATATTTCGAGGTTTTTCTATCTGCTGAATCGAATGCCTATGATGCACCTATCATATCAGTCAAAAGCTTTGATCAATCAAATTTACATATCTCTAACAATCGTATTTCTAACTTAACTTTTATTGAAAAGACACCCATTAGGCTTAAAATTAATATTGATTACACTGATTATTGTGCTATGGAGGTGAAGGCATTTGGAAATAAAATCTAGATTTTACCCGTATCCTGTGCTTTCACACTTTTCGGATGACTATGTGAACAGCAATTTTGATGTTGAAGTGTCTGCTACAATAGATAATTATGGAGTTAAAATTGATTTCTCTGCAAACGTCAATAATTTAGAATTATCTAATTTACTATCATATGAGCAGATTGCGTTTGTCTATCATTTAGAGTGTTCGCAGACAGGTTATCGAGAGGCTATATCTACATTTTTGAATGAAACATTACATTTTGTATCTGACAAAAAGATTAATGGCAAACTCCAAATTTGTCCATTTATAATAGCAAAGGAAGAAATAAAAGGATATGTAAATTCTTGTTTTAACGAAGACTACAAAGGGTTTAGGTTTGACTTAGAGCAAGGTTGCATTATGGCGGTAGGTAAGCAAGTCGATATCAATGTGGAGAATGAAATCAATGACTTCTCAAACACACCTTCAGTTTTTAGTATAGTAAAAAATGACAACGAATCAGATACCGCAATGGTTGTAGATTTCCATTACAAGAAGATAGTTATTAAATTGCCGGAAAAAGATTTTTATAATTTTAAGAGTTTAAGAGGCCGTGCGATAGTTCAATCTGTTCTTAATGCCTTGGTTATTACACCTGCTCTTGCTTATGTTCTCGAAGAGGTATCAAAAAGAAACGCTCAGGAGAAATATGAATACAGTTCATATAGTTGGTATCGGGCAATTAAAAAAGCTCTGTCAAACAAATTCGGATGTGATATTGAGCAGGATGGATTTACAGAAAAAAATATGCTTGAACTTTCTCAGAAATTAATTAATAGTCCGCTAACAGAGGCACTTGATACTTTATCAAGTGGTTATCTGGGTGATTATGAGGAGGATGATGAATGATTCTTACTTATATGGGATATGATGATTTGTTTGCAATTAAGAGTAACTTAGAAAGCTTATATAAAAAATTTGAATTGCCCGACGCAAAGTGGATATCTGAATATTTTGGGTACTCGCCCTTTGTCCAGACAAAATATTCTGTTGATGATTTCTCGCTGGACACTTCTCAAGAAAAACCCTTTTTAACTGAATTTGAAAATGTGCGCCGTATTTACAATCGTCTTAAATTCCTATCTAGTTCACAGGCTTCTGATGAACGATTCTGGAGTGCATTATGTCTGAATCACTTTTGGGAATATACCCAATATAGATGGGACATATTGTCCAATTGTACAAAAAATAATGTTGAGCAACATTTCTTTTTTGGTTTTGGCGCAAGACGTTCTTTGACAAGAAATGCAATCTCGAGATTATGGTGGATTGGACGGCTGACTTATGATTCTTCCAGAAAGGACCCTTATGAATTGACTAGATTTGTTTGCGAGAATGCGGATTATATAATGCATATTTTGGAGAGGAATACTTCAAATAATTTAACGATTACAAAAACTTTCATTTCCGCCCTTTTTACCGCAAGGCAAGAAGGTTTAATGATTAATACAAATACAGTTGGGGATCTCTCAAAATATCTTAATCTGTTGGGTGGCACATATATTTTAGATTGTTTACCTGAGAAATGGATTCATGACAAAATATTGGGGAAAATCAAAGAGTTAAAGTTAATATCTACGAAAGGATAAAATTCGATGACATATTTAATCTCTGAATTCTTTTCTGAAGAAAAGTATGACAAGATTATATATTATTTGGAGTCTCAAGGGGTTCTTGCCTTGGCGGATTTACTCGAGTTTGATTTTAATGAATTGCTATTTATCCCCGGCATTACAGAAGGAATTGTGGCAGAAGTAAAAGAGATTATTTACGAGCATTACAACGAAATATTATCTCAAAATAAAACACAAAGTGCCGGTGGGGGAAACACCTTATTAGATAGCGATTATAACGAAAATGATAGTTTGTCATCAGATAAGGAAAGGGGAAACGGTAAGATAATAGATGTTGGTCAAAGTGAATTGAAAAACGAATCTTGTTTTTTCGGGTGTAACATTGGCAATGTGGGGGTTAAAAAGCTACTGGAGAAGGGAAGTACGACAGTTAAACAGCTAAAAAAGGTTAATAATGATTTCCCTTCTACTGATAAACCAAAAGAATACATGTCTAATAAGAACGAGGTTAGTTTATTATCTATTCCAATTTCTAATTTACCTCTCTCTGTACGGGTGAAAAATTGTTTGATGCGCTTCGGGATTGTGTCCCTTGAAGAATTACTTTCATTCGATGAAGAAAGGTTGTTAAAAATTAGGAATATAGGCACGAAAGCAGTAGAAGAGATTCTGTCTGTTAGAGATGCAGTATCATTTGATCATTACAACGAAATATTATCTCAAAATAAAACACAAAGCATTGAGAAAGGAAACACCTTATTAGGTACCGATTATAACGAAAATGATAGTTTGTCATCAGATAAGGAAAGGGGAAACGGTAAGATAATAGATGTTGATCAAGGTGAATTGAAAAACGAATCTTGTTTATTCGGGTGTGAGATTGGTAATTTGGGGGTTAAAAAGCAACTAGAAAAAGAACGCACGGCAGTTAAGCAGCTAAAAAAGCTTAACAATAATTCCCCCTCTACTGATAAACTAAAAGAATACATGTCTAGTAAGAACGAGGCTAGTGTATTATATATTCCAATTTCTAATTTACCTCTTTCTGAAAGGGCGAAGAATTGTTTGATGCGTGCTGGGATTATGTCAACTGAAGAATTATTTTTTTTAGATGAAGAAAATTTGTTAAAAATTAGGAACCTAGGCACGAAAACAGCGAAAGAGATTATGTCTTTTAGAGATACAGTTGCATTTAATCAACATGGGCTAACAAACCGTAGTTGCTTCAATAATGCTAATGATGAAAATAAAACACTTCATATTGAGACAACTAATCATATTTACTTACATAACATCAACAGTGAAAATATAAACCTTTCTATTTCTGACCTAAAAAATATTTTGATTCCTGAGAGAGCAGTAAACCTTTTTTTAGACAACGGTTGTTCCATTGTTGGCGACCTTCAAGATAGGGAGTTGCCACCCCAGGCATATCAATATGTAGGTAAACTTGAAGATTTCCTTTATGTTCCAATAACTCAACATTTTGTTAATTCTTTTGAATCATTAAATGATAAAGCAAAGTACAGTTTGGTCATACGATCTTCAGGTGCAACGTTAGAGGAAATTGGAAAAGAATTGAATATAACGCGAGAAAGAGTGCGGCAAATCTTGGCGAAAACAACACGCAAAATGAGAGGCATTGCTGAATTAGTTGCGAAGCTTTTATTGACGATAAATGAAGATAAGTTTACCTTTTCTGAGCTTGTAGATCTTTTCGGATCTGCTGAATATGCTACCTATTGCAAAATGGCTCTTCAGGAGTCCGAATATGTTGTTTATTTGAAGTTTTCTGATAGTTTTTTTAGACGTTCCATATGTAATGAAGACATTGAAAAAAAACTTAAAAGGCTTCTGATTGATATTATCGGTAATGGGCTTAATTTTTATGACTCTCTAGAATTAATTGAATCGGAATTGAAGAAGAATAACTTGGAATATTTCGATATTATTGATGTTATGAACTTTCTAGTGCACATAGGGTATCGATTTTATGGAGACTATGTTGCTAAGGGGTTTCCCACGTCAGGTGGGATTTTCGCTGATGTTGTTAAAAAATATTTCAAGTTTGACATTAAGTTAGATTCTAAGGAAGAAAATAACGATATGGCAAAACTTAGGCAGATAATTGATAAACGGTATCACGGAATACAACTACCTTCCAACAATAGGGCGCTAACGGCAAGGATGACCCATAATTCATCTAATTTAGTTTTATCAGGACTTGGTAGATATTGCCCTATAGAAAAGGTAATATTCAGCCCTTCTTTATTAGATGAAATACGTGAGCATGTCTTTAATAGCACACAAAACTCCTTTTATTATGCAGAATTGTTTTATCTTTTTAAGGGCCGCTTGCTAGCTGAAACGAACATTGATAACCCGTATTTTCTTCATGGTGTTTTTAAGTATTTATATCCAAAAGATTTTTTATACGAGAGAAGTTTAATGTCGAAGAATAGTGAGTTTAGAGAAAATATTGATGTTCGGCTGGAAAAACTCTTGATTGAAAATGGGAACGCATTGAGGAAATCTCAAATTAAGAAGTTCATCCCTGGCATAAATGACCATGTTATCGATTTTGCAGCAATTAGAGTATCTGGTATCATTAGATGGGACTTCAATGAATATAATCATATAGCTAACCTAACCATATCGGATGATGATGTATCAGTACTTTCCAACTTACTTGAAGTGGAAACTAAATTGCATTCGGGCTATACTGGTGAAAATTTGCTATACAAAGCGGTTGTAGATAGCAATAAAGAGTTCTTGGAAAAGAATAATATTTTGACACCCCAGAATTTATTCAATGTTGTTTCTTTCATCTTCAAAGATAAATATAGATTTAGAAGACCACATATTTTTTCTAAAGATTTCCCTATTCAAGATGTTTCGACGGTGAGCATAGCTCAGTTTTTTTTGGGACATAATACTGATTTGAATTATAAGGAATTTTTAAATCTTGCCACAGACTTAGGATGGGCGGCAAGTACAGCTAGCAGTATATTTCCAGAACTAATTATTGATTTTGTAAGAATTTCGGAAGATGAATATGTACTTAAAGAGCACTTTGTGGTTACCGAGGGATTTTTAATAAAACTTGCAGAAATACTACGAAGTTTAGTAATTGAAACAGGATACTTTGCTTTTAATAGCATTTTTGATTACGAAAAATTTCCATTCTGTTCTCCTTATAAGTGGAACGGGCATCTACTAGAATCGATAATCATTGAATATAAAACGGGTTTTAGGATTATATCGCCACAAGTATATGACAGAAGATATCAAAGAGGCATAATTGTTTTTGATGATAGTCCGCTATTAACTTTTGAAGATTTGGTAGTAAATAGCTTGTTGTCTGAAAAGATTATAACTCTGACTGAGCCCCAATTGATGAAACACCTCAGAATGAGGGGCATATTTACCGGGAACGCCCTCCCTCAGGAATTATTTGAATGCCCGCAACTATCATATAAAAATGGACTTTTTGTTGTCTCCCCTAGCAAGAAGAGCTTTTAAAGAGCAATAATTAAAAACAACCATCATATGATAGAGTGCTGACACATGGCCCTGTGATGTGATGATTTAGGCATAATTTTTAACTTGCCGACGACTTGCCAAAATGCGCAAAATATGGATTGTCTAAAAATGCAGAGGCGGAGGAACGTTGATTTACCGAGGATTATGTACAACTTTAGTGTATATTAGATATATATATCTAACTTGCCGGTAACTTGCCAGCTCAGTGAATTATCGTTTTGTTGGAGTCAACAAAACGGTAGAGATGCCTAAAACAATAAAAAAAACAAATTGCTGATTATGAACTTATAAGTGCAGCCCTTGTGGCTGCATTTTTTGTTATGGTTCATGGCAAAAAAACAGTGTTTCATGCAGAGCTTAGGTTTTATTGGGTGCATCTGGTAGTTTTTAATTGGAAAGAAATGCTGTTAAGGAGGAAAAGAGTATGAAGAAGAGATTTTTTAGTTTATTGCTTGCTATGTGCCTTGTTGTTGCCATGGTACCTTCTCAATCCTTTGGGTTAAGCTGGACAATGGAGAATACTATTCATGAAGGTTGGTACAACCTTAGAGCCATGACTAATTACTTGAACATTACAAGTCAAGGTGATGCAGAGCTTAGAAAGCTGTCTGATAATGAGGCCTACTATGTGGAAAATCATGGAGGTGCCAAATACACCTTAAAGATGAAAGATGGAAGATATTTAGGCCTTGATGGATCAAGGGCAGATGGAGCAAGAGTTAAGGCTGTAAAGAATCCTTACACATGGCTTATATACTGGGAAGCTACAAACTTTAATAAGGAGAAATCAGATATTTTCAGTTTGCGTCCACCTGAAGCCACTAAAATGGTAGTAAATGCATCAGGTCAAAAGAATGCTGACGGAACTCCTGTTATTATATGGACTCATGACAAGCTTGATGCTCCAAATCATGCTGAGTTTCGTTTTATCCCTGTAGATGAAGGTCAAAGCCCTACAGGTGAAATGTGGCAGCTCTACACAGAAAACGGTTTAACAGGCTATAAGGATTATTCGGGAAAGGTTATGATCAAAGCTCAATTTGATCGAGCAGAAAAATTCTCACAAGGAATTGCAAAGGTCTATAACAAAGATAAGGGTGTATGTGCATATATCGATACTACAGGTAAACTTATTACACCATATAAATATGAGCCGGCAGGCAGTGGAAATATAGTTACTGATGGGTTAATGAGAGTAGCAATAGATGGGCCTGAAGTTGTTAATGCTATTATGAATGGGGACGGCATAGCTTATAGCGAATCTATTGGAACCACAACAACTGTAGTTATGAAAAGCGGTAAGAGACTTAAATATGATCCTAAATACGGATTTATTAATACGAAGGGTAAGGAAGTAATTCCTTTGCAATTCTACGAAGCTTATTCCTTCCAGGAGGGAAGAGCAACTGTATTTCAGTATCAGGGAGCTACGGCCGGATATAAATACAGTAAGGTAGGTTATATTGATACAACAGGAAAGATCATAGTGCCCTATAAATACGGAGGTGAAAACCTTTACGACGGAAAAGCATTTACTTATAAAGATGGTCTTGTAACATTCTTTGAGTACCTTGGGAAAGCAGGCTTTCTGAGTGACGGAACTGTACTGCTTCCACCTGGCGGCATAATGGATAAGCAGGGAAAGATTATCATTCCGTCAAACCCTTCTAGGCTATATCATTCCTATAACTTCGGCCTTAAGTGGGAGGATGGGATAATTGTAAACTGTTATTATGCTGAGACTAATAAGCAAGGAGTACAGACTAAGGGTGGCGGTTACGAATGGACCTTTACGGAGCTTTACGATTATTCAGGAAAGCTAATTAAGAAGCTTGATGGATATACAGATGCTTTAGTCCTTGGAGGAGGATATGTAATTGCCCTTCATCAGTTAGCTACAGATCCACCTGAGAACATTTCGGGAAAGCTGCATATTCCGGGCTACTGGACATTGTTTGACAGAAATGGAAACATAGTCCTTGATAAGCTTCAAAAGAACAACTTTAACCTTCCTAATACAATCAATGGCTATGCCAATGGTTATGTGTACTTTGGAGGAGAAAGCCATAAGGTTTCCGATATGCCGGCACCAAGTGTAACCGTAACTCAACCTGAAACAAATACACAAGTGACTCCGCCTGCATCTTCAGGTACTGCTGTTCCAAGCAAAAACAGCTTTGTCATGAACGACAAACCTGTATCACTTAGTGCAGCATACAGCATAAACAATACAAACTATCTGCAGCTCAGAGGAATCGCAGTAATGTTAAACGGCACAGCTTCTCAGTTTGAAGTAGGTTGGGACGGAAAGTATGCAGTGATTGAGCCCGGGAAACCTTACACAGGAGTTATAACTTCAACAAAGCTTCAAAATACGACTAATGTAAGGTCCAGCGGTACTAAGTTTAATATGAACGGCGAAGTCTTTACATTCAGCGATGCAAGGCTTATTGATGGTGATACAAATTATCTTCAGCTTCGTGAGTTTGCCCAGAAGTTAAAAGGGACTAAATCCCAGTTCAATGTGTACTGGGATTCAAAGGCATCAGTAGCTGTTATACAGCCAGGTAAGCCTTATACAGGGGAAGCCCAATAAGTTAACAAGAAACCGCCCAAGGTTTACCTTGGGCGGTATTTTATATTAAAGGGGAAGTGCATCCATCTGTTCTTTAATATCATCTCTTGGAGGCATACTGCTTCTTCTTGAAGCATTCCAAAGCCTGTCAGCTACAGGGGCCCAGTTTAAAGAGGCTTCTTTTGTTTTAGCCACAAGGGAGTGAACATCTTCAGGCTCATTTAAATCCGTGGAATAGGCATTTGCATTATCCACCATCATGGCTAAGTAATCTGGGTTATCTAAAAGTGGACAGGGCCTTAATAAATTTCTGTTAAAGGGCTGATGAGCTCTATACTGCTGAAACAATGGAGACTGCAAAGCTTCAAGAAGGGTTTTTTCTCTTATGTTGGAGTCTGAGTAATGTATAAAGGCGCAAGGCTCATAATCTCCGTTAGCATTGATATGAAGATAGTGTCTTCCTCCTGCAATACATCCAGCTACATATTCGCCGTCATTCCAGAAGTCCATGGTGAATATAGGTTTTGTGCTTCTGAAGGCTCTTATCTGATGGTACATGTATTCTCTCTGGGAACTGTCGGCGATAAGGTTTAATGGTGCATTTACTCCAACAGGTATATATGTAAAGTACCAGCAGAATTTGGCTCCTAAAGATATTATGTGGTCAATAAATACTTCGCTTCCTAAGACTAAAGCGTTGTCCTTTGTATAGCAGCAGGAGACTCCGAAAAGAAGCTTATGCTCTTTGAGAATTTTTATGGCATCGATGATCTTATCATAGGTGCCTTCTCCTCTTCTTTTATCATTTTCTTCTTTAAAGCCTTCCAGGCTTATGGCAGGTACGAAGTTTTTCACCATAAGCATTTCTTTGGCAAAAGCTTCATCTATCAATGTGCCATTTGTGAAAGCGAGAAAAGCGCAATCCTTGTTTCTTTCACAGAGCTTTATGATGTCATCCTTTCTGATTAAGGGTTCTCCTCCGGAAAGCACATAAGTATATACTCCAACTTCCTTCCCTTGAGAGACAATATCATTAAGCTCTTCCAAGGAAAGATTGAGACCTTTTTTATAGTCACCTGCCCAGCAGCCTGTGCAGTGAAGATTACAATTAGTGGTGGGGTCCATAAGGATGGCCCAGGGGACATTACATTGAAGCTCCTTTGCAAGGCGCCGCTGTTTAGGAGAGCCCAGCATGCTACCGTTAACTACCACATTGCAAAAAATAGTCTTTCTCACATCGGTATCAATGTCATCCCAAAGACTTTTAACCAGCTTGGTCCAGTTATTGTTAGGATTGTTCAGGGTTTCATAGACTGCATTAATTTGATACTTAAGGCCGCCTTCTTTATCATGGTTTTTAAGCCAGCGGATTATTTTTAGAATGTTTTCATCGGGATTTTTGTCTATGTAGGAAATAACTCTATTTAAGGCATAACAAAACATCTTCTCCCGGATTGTCAGATTGGCCATTTATCTCACTCCTTCCCTTGAACTTTATTACCAATCAATCAATATGGGTTAATAATATTATAGCACGAAAGAGGAAATATCAATAAGGGGAAGCCCAATTATGATATAATAGTTTCATTCATTTATGAAATAATTATACTTGGAGAAATATAGGGTGTATGAATAGAAAGAAATACAAAGATAAAGAGTATAATGTAAGAGAGATAAAAAATCTGCGGGAGCTTCTTGATTCCAGTGCAGTCTTATATCAGGACAGAACAAGTTTTATGGAAAGATATGAGGAAGGAAAGGAATTTGAAAAGATTTCCTACTGGCAGTTGAAGCAGGATGTGGATGCTCTTGGTACTGCATTAATCAGCATTGGGCTTAAGGACAGGAAGATAGCCGTCATAGGTGACAACAGTTATTATTATGTGGTCACATATTTTGCCGTAGCAAACGGTACAGGTGTAATCGTTCCCATTGATAAGGAGTTGCCGGAGAATGAGGTTTTGAATCTGATAGAAAGAGCAGGCGTAAGTTGTGTTGTCTTTGATGACAAGCTTTCTCCCATGATGAAAAACTTTCAAGAAAAGGTAAATACACTTGAGCACTTTATATCCATGGGCAGGAAAAACGGAGACTTCGGAAGGCATATTTCAGAAATTATTGATATGGGGAAGGTAATGCTTTCAAGCGGAGACTCCTCCTTTATAAAAGCAGAGATAGATGAGGAAAAGATGTGCTCCCTGCTTTTTACTTCAGGGACTACGGGCATGGCAAAGGGTGTAATGCTGAGCCACAAAAATATAGCAGCGAATGTATATAACCTGTCCAAGTACGTTAATATCAAGTATCCCGGCACAGGACTTTCTGTGCTTCCCATGCATCACAGCTATGAAATGACTTGCCATATCTTGGCGGGGCTCTATCAAGGTATAACCATAGCAATATGTGAAGGCTTAAGGCATATAGCAAGCAATCTTGTGGAAGTAAAGGCCACGGTAATGCTGGGAGTGCCTTTAGTTTTTGAGGCTACTCATAAAAAAGTAATGAAACAGGCCCAGGCATCGGGGAAAGGTGTCACAGTCAGAAGGGCTATTGAGCTTTCCAAAAGACTGAAGCTTTGTAACAGGGCAGATACGGCTAAGAAGCTGTTTACCGACGTCCATAAAGCAACGGGAGGTCATATCGATCTTTTCATATCGGGAGGAGCTGCTATCAATCCTGAAGTTATTAAGGATTTTGAGGCAATGGGCTTTCCTATGATTCAAGGATACGGTATGACTGAGAATGCCCCCATCATAGCAGTGAACAAGGATATGTACAGTAAGGCTGAATCAGTAGGATTTCCGCTTCCCGGAACTGAGGTTATGATTTCTGATCCTGATGAGCAGGGAACGGGGGAGATAATATGTAAAGGGCCCAGCGTTATGCTTGGATACTACGAGAACAGGGAGGAAACTCAAAGAGTTCTTAAAGAAGGCTGGCTTTACACGGGAGATTACGGTTATTTTGATGATAACGGAATGCTTTACATTTCAGGGAGAAAGAAAAGTGTAATCGTAACCAAGAACGGAAAAAATATTTTCCCTGAAGAAGTGGAGTTCTATTTAACGGAAAGTGAATATATCCTTGAGGCGCTGGTGTTCGGTGAAGATGACATAGATGGGGATGTGGTTATAAAGGCGATTTTGTTTCCTAATTTTGAACTGCTGATGGAAGAAAAAGGAGAACAGTCAGATGAGGAAATAAAGAAACTCTTGAAGGAGGAAATAGACCGTATTAACGATTTCATGCCTCTATATAAACGGGTAAGGCGTTTTGGCATAAGGAAGCTGGAATTTGAAAAAACTACTACCAGAAAGGTTAAACGTTTCAGTCCGTTGAATTATGAATATGATTTTTAACAGTAAGAGGGGATAAGAAGAGGAGGATTATTATGGAAGATATGGGAAAAGAAGAATATAGGGAGCTGAAAAGAAAGGATATGGAAAAGGCGGAAGCCTTTGCCAAAGAAATTCGTGACAGCAAAGACCCTATGTACAGGTACAAGGATTCAAGACCTGTTATGGACATTAAGCATATGATTGAATCAAGCGTTGAGCTTTACGGAAAAAGACCTGCATTTCACGTGAAGCGAGTTCCTTTAGGTGAATATGAGCCTGTTACTTATGAACAGATGCTTTTAGATATGAACGGCCTTGGCACCGCTCTTATAACAGGTGGTTTAAAAGGTAAAAGGATCGGAGTAATCGGGGAGAACAGTTACATGTGGGCCATTACATATCTTGCGGTGGTAGGTGGCACAGGAGTGGTTGTTCCTTTGGATAAAGAGTTACCGGAAAAAGATCTTAAAGGAATCGTTAAGGAAGCAGAGTTAAGCTGCGTGGCTTTTGACAAGAAATTTGAAAAGCTGTTTAAAGAGGTAAAGGCGGACCCTGAAAATGAGCTTGAGGTTCTAATAGGTCTTGAAGCGGGGGAGAGCAACGAAGAGGTTTTCTCTTGGAAAGACTTTGTTGAAAAAGGCAAGAAGGCTGTGGCAGAAGGAAACAGGGATTTTATTGATGCCCAGATCAACAGCCAGGAAATGAGTATTCTGCTGTTTACTTCAGGAACCACAGGAACAAGCAAGGCAGTAATGCTGTCTCACGAAAATATTTGTGTGGATTTAATGAGCTTGCCCACATTGCTTGTTGTACATCCTGAAGATATTTTCTTCAGCATGTTGCCCGTTCACCACACCTATGAATGTACGGCGGGATTTCTTATGCCTCTCTATAAGGGGGCTTCCATTGCATACTGTGAAGGACTTAAATATATAGTCAAAAATCTTTCCGAGGCAAAGCCTACCATGTTTTTAACAGTACCTCTCGTAATAGAGAACATGCATAAGAAAATATGGCAAAATGCCAAAAAATCCGGAAAAGCCGACACTCTCAGGAAGATGATGAATCTTAACAGAAAGCTTAAAAAAATCGGCATAAATATATCGGGAATTTACAATAAGCAGATTATGGCACTTTTCGGCGGAAGGCTCAGAATGCTGATTTCAGGAGGGGCTGCAATTTTGCCTTCTGTTCTGGATGATGTAAATGACTGGGGCGTAACGGCGCTTCAAGGTTACGGCCTTACGGAGTGCTCTCCAATGTGTGCTTTAAATCCTGACAAGAACGCTAAAAGCGATTCTCTGGGGTATATTCCTCCCGGCATGGAGTTTAAGGTTTATGAAGCTGACCCTGAGACCGGTATTGGAGAGCTCTGTGTTAAGGGCGGAAATGTAATGCTGGGTTATTATAATAATCCTGAGGCTACAGCCCAGGTCATAAGAGACGGATGGTTCCATACAGGAGACTTAGGCTACGTGGATAAAGAGGGATACATTTACTTAACAGGTAGAAAGAAGAATGTAATAATAACTGCAAACGGTAAAAATATTTATCCTGAGGAGCTGGAATTCATGCTGTCTGAAATTCCTCTTATATCAGAGTCCATGGTATGGGGCTTTAATGAGCAGGGCCACGATACTTCCATTGTGGCAACAGTAAGGGTGGATGAGGAAGAACTTTCAGAGCTTACAGGAGGCAAGACTCTCTCAGACATTACAGATAAAGAAATTCTTGAAATGCTCTGGAAAGAGGTGGATGTGAGAAATGAGGAGCTTCCTGTCTGGAAGAAGGTTAAGAAGCTTATAATCAAGAGAGATGAGTTTGATAAAACGACAGGTAAGAAAATTAAAAGATATGTGGAAGGGAATAAAGGCTGATAAATGAATCGTTACCCCCAAGTTACAGTAGACTTAAAAAAACTGCTGCATAATGTGAAGGAAGTCGTGGCTTTAGGTAAAGCAAGCCAGGTGGAAATTACAGGGATAATAAAAGGTTTCACAGGTATTCCTGAAGCATCCTTAATGTTTCAGAAAGGAGGATGCACCATGGTGGGCTCTTCAAGGCTTGAGCAGCTTGAAAGGGCAAAAGAAATTGGAGTGACCATCCCTCTTATGCTAATCAGGATACCCATGTTGTCAGAAATTGAGGAAGCTGTAAAGGTGGCAGATTCAAGTCTTAATTCAGAGAGGGAAGTTCTTGAAGCTCTTAACAAGGAAGCGGGAAAACAGGGGAAGAACCACGGCGTAATCCTGATGGCAGACTTAGGTGATTTGCGGGAAGGCTTTTGGGATAAAGAAGAGCTTATAAACACAGCCTCTTATGTAGAAAATAATCTTAAAAACTTAACCCTCCTTGGTATCGGTACCAACGTGGGCTGCTACGGCTCTGTGGCGGCAACACCTTCAAAGCTTCAGGAGCTGGTGGATTTGAAGGATGATGTGGAAAAAGAGATAGGAAGACCTTTGAAAATAGTTTCGGGAGGAGCAACATCTTCTATCCCAAGACTGATGGAAAACAATATGCCGGAAGGTATAAACAACATAAGGGTGGGGGAAGGAATCATTTTAGCCAAAGACTTAAGGGACCTTTACGGTTACGATATGAGCTTCATGTATCAGGATGTGTTTACTTTAAAAGCCGAAGTTATAGAAATTAAGACTAAGCCCTCCTATCCTCAAGGAGAGATTATGTTTGATGCTTTTGGCAACAAGCCTGAGTACGTGGATATAGGTGTTAGGAAACGGGGGCTTCTGGCCATGGGAAAGGTTGACTACGGGTACCTGGAAAACATTTATCCCAGAATGAAAGGTGTAAAAGTTCTGGGAGCCTCAAGCGACCATACCATAATTGATATTGAAGATGTAGAAGAGGATATTAAGATAGGCGATATTTTAGAGTTTGATCTGTCCTATGCCAGCATCGTCTTTGTTACTAATTGTGAAAATGTAAGAATAGTGATTAAGGAATAAATGAAATTTAAAAAGGGAAAAGGCAGACGGTTAAAGGTCTGCCTTTTTTAGTGCTCCCCGGTAATTTTGTTTAATGTCTATTACAAAGAGGTGTTTAAGCTCTCCTTTGTATTAATTTGTTTTATTTTTACAGGTGCTACGGAATAAAGAATTCCCATAAGCACAAGACTGCTTCCTAAAATGAAATTTATGGTAAGGGTTTCTCCTAATATGAATATTCCAAGGACCGAGGACACAACAGGCTGAAGGGGTAAAAACAGTGAAGAGGTGCCTGCATCTATTATGGAAAGTCCCTTGTTCCAGGAATAAAGGGCTGCCGCTGTACAGACTATACCGATAAACAAAACGAGAAAGATTACTGACAGAGGAATACCTGTGAAGGAAAACTTGGTTACATACAGTTCTGCCATGGAAGTTGGAAGAGCTAAAAGAAGACCAAAGGCCATGCTGTAGATTGTAACTGATAGAGCATCATACTTGGTACAGGCTTTTCTCATGATGATGGAGCCGTAGGACCATGCGGTTACAGAGCCTAAATTAACTGCTACCCCAAGAAGGTCTCCTCTTGATACGCCGCCTATTATGATTATTGCACCTAGAATAGTAAGGGCTACTGAAGCAAGCTTTCTGGCCGTAAGAGCCTCCTTTAACAGCAAAGCTGCAAAGAGCACTGTAAGAATTGGATTTATGCTGTTAAGAAGTGAAGAAAGGGAGGCTTCGCTCAAATAGTTTCCTAAAAGCTGTAAGGATACGGCCAGGTAGTATGCAATTCCTCCGATTAAGAATATATACTTTCTATCCTCCTTTAAGATTTTGTCCATTTTCATTCTTCGGGATACGAAAAGAAGAGTGGAAAGGCCGATTATATACCTTAGGGAAAGAAGAACAGTAACAGGAAGATAGTCTAAAACGATTTTCCCCGCCACATAAAGGCTGCCCCAGGCAGATACCGCAAAAATTATATATATGTAACCAGCACTTTTACTTCCGTTCACGTCTTTCTCCCCTTTATTATATGTGTATCTTGCTTTATTATAGTGAGAAGAGTATCATTAGTAAAACGAGATTATTTAATGATAACTATGAGAAAATGTAATGATAGGTAAGGCGAATGGATACGAAGAAACTGGAAGTGCTTTTAAAAGCAATCGACAGTGGGAGCCTTACAAAAGCTGCCGCTGAATCAGGCTACACCCAGTCGGGAATTTCCCATATGATTAAGGCCCTTGAACAGGAGGTGGGTTTTTCTCTTCTTGAAAGAAGCAAGAAGGGAGTGGAACCTACACCTTCCGCACTTTTACTTTTACCTTTGATCAGAGAAATGGTAAATTTAGATGAGAGTCTGCAGCAGGAGATTTGGGGAATCAAAGGCATAGAAAAAGGTGCTGTTACTATAGGATCTTTTTCCAGCATATCCTTTCACTGGCTTCCTGAAATAATTAAAAGGTTTCAGGAGGAGTTCCCCTATATAACTTTAAGCCTGATGGAAGGCGGAATGGATGAAATAGAAAATCTGTTTTTGGAAAAAAAGATAGACATTGCCTTCTTTTCAAGACAGAGCCATCACAGCTATGACTTTGTTCACCTGGTTAAAGATCCGTTGGTGGCTGTACTGCCTCTGAATCACAGGATGGCCGAAGCAAAGGCTTTTCCCATGAAGGATTTTCAGAAGGAGCCTTTCATATTGACTGCAAAAGGTTTTGATTACGATATAAACGGAGTATTAAAGAAGAACAGAATAGAGCCTTTAGTAAGGTTTACATGTATGGATGACCTTACTGTAATTTCCATGGTTTCAAAAGGTTTAGGCCTTTCAATTTTGCCTAAGCTGGTTTTGGGAGGACACGGTGACAAGGTGAAAGGTATACCGCTTTTACCTGAAGCATATAGAGATTTAGGAATAGCACTGCCTTCTTTAAAGGAGGCATCTCCTTCCTCAAGAAAATTTGTTGAAGTTGCTAAAAAAATAGTTAAGGAGGAATTATTATGACAGAGGGCAAAGAAGGAAACAGAGTAATGAGAGATGCAAAGGAGGAGGACTTCAGTGAAATACTAAGGCTTAATGAGGAGTCAGTACACTTTCTTTCTCCCATGGATATGGAGAAGCTCGTAAGGCTTGACAGGGAGGCTGCTTTTCACAAGGTAATTACCATAGACGATAAAGTTCGCTGCTTCTGCCTTGCTTTTCGTGAGGGAGCACCTTACGAGAGTGTAAATTACAGATGGTTTCAAGATCATTTCGATGTGTTTTTATATGTTGACAGAGTGGTGGTGGATCAGGATATTCAAAATGAAGGTCTGGGCAAGCTTATGTATGAAGAAGTCTTTAAATTTGCAAAAGCAAACAATGCTAAACGAGTTACCGCAGAAATCGATGTGGTGCCGGAAAACCCCGTTTCCCTGAAATTTCACGACCTTTACGGCTTTAAAGAGGTGGGGAGACAGGAGGTCTATAACGGCGCCAAGGTAGTTTCTCTGAGGGTGGCTGAAATTGACAATTAGCAGTGTTTACATTATAATAGCACGATGTATATGCCCCGAAAACCAAGGGGTTTTGGTCGAAAGGAGATCAAAATGACGGAGGATATTCTGCTAACCAAAGAAGGTTATGAGAAGATTGTGGAGGAACACGATGAACTTGTAACCGTTAAAAGGCCTGAAATTGCGGAACGAATAAAAGAAGCGATTTCTTATGGAGACATATCGGAAAACGCCGAGTACGATTCTGCAAAAAACGAGCAGGCTGAGCTGGAGGAAAAGATCCAGCGACTGGAAAATATGATGAGGATGGCTAAAATCATCGATGATAAGCATGTATCAGATGATGTTGTTAACGTGGGCCTCATAGTTGAGGTGAGAGAAAAAAATGCTAAAAAGTCTCAGGAGTACATCATAGTAGGTTCTGCCGAAGCAGATCCCTTCGAAGGAAAGATTTCCAATGAATCACCTCTTGGTCAGGCTTTATTGGGAAAGAAAAAGGGAGATTCTGTGGAAGTAACAGTTCCAAACGGAATGCTTTACGTAAAGATTATGGATATAAAAAAGGTGGATGAAGTTAAAAATGTGAAACCTGCAAAAACCACGGGGAAGGAAAAGACTGAAGCGCCTAAGGAAAAGAAGGAAGTAAAGGAAAAGGCAGGTACAAAAAAAGCCACAGTTAAGAAAACGGAAACGGCAAAAAAGGATAAAAAGTAGCAGTATAAAGGGGTGGACCATGGAGGATTTAAAGGACTTAAGGGTTGATGAAGTAGAAGAAGCTACTGAAGAACAGCTTAATGAGCAAAGAAGAATAAGAAGAGAAAAACTGAAGGCTCTGCAGGATATGGGTAGAAATCCTTTTCTTGTGGAATCTTGGAATGTGGAAATTGACAGCAAAAAGATTAAGGATGACTTTGAAACATATGAAGGCAAGATTTTTAGTATGGCGGGAAGAATTATGGCCTTTCGTCATATGGGCAAGGCTTCCTTCATCGATATTCAGGATAAGTCGGGAAGAATTCAGTGCTATATTAGGCAGGATGCCATAGGTCCCGAAGAATATGAAATTTTCGTTACTTATGATATTGGCGACATAGTGGGCCTTGTGGGAGAAGTATTTAAAACTAAACATGGAGAAATCTCCATTAAGGTTAAAGAGCTTAAGCTGTTAACAAAGTCTATTCAGGTTTTACCCAATAAATTCAAGGGTTTAAAGGACCAGGACCTTAGATATCGTCAAAGATATGTGGATCTCATTATGAATCAGGAAGTAAGGGACCTGTTCTATATGAGGACAGAAATCATTCATGAAATAAAGAGAGTTCTTGAAAAAGAATATGAGTTTTTAGAGGTGGACACTCCTATTCTGACTACTATAGCAGGAGGGGCAAATGCCAGACCCTTTGAAACTCATCACAATACTCTGGGCCTTGATATGAAGCTTAGAATATCAAACGAGCTGCCTCTGAAGAGACTTATTGTAGGAGGCTTGGATAGAGTATATGAGATGGGAAAGATGTTCAGAAATGAAGGGATGGACAGAAACCACAATCCGGAGTTTACTTCCATGGAGTGCTACATAGCTTATGGTAATATGGAAACAGTTATGGATATAACAGAGCAGGTAGTTTCGAAGGCCGCCCTAAAAGCCACAGGCTCCATGGTTATAACTTACCAGGGAAAAACCTTCGATCTGACTCCACCCTGGAGAAGACTTGATATGGCAGATGCTGTAAAGGAAGTTACAGGTGTGGACTTTTCAAAAATCAATACAGATGAGGAGGCAAGAGATGCGGCTCTTGGCTCCGGTTTGTCAAAGGAAAGCGTAAAGGATTTATCAAGAGGCTTGATTCTGGCTGAAATGTTTGAAGTGTTCTGTGAAGAAAAAGAAGGTTTTCTCCACGGTCCTGTATTTATAACGGGCCATCCTGTGGAAATCTCTCCTCTGTCAAAGAGAGACCCCTTGGACCCTAGAATAACAAGAAGGTTCGAAGCCTATATTAATGAATGGGAAATTGCAAATGCATTTTCTGAATTAAACGACCCTATAGATCAGTATGACAGATTTAAGGAACAGCAGCAGGCTCTTGAAGAAGGAGATGAAGAAGCTCATCCCATGGATGAGGATTTTGTAAATGCTTTGGAAGTGGGACTGCCTCCTACGGGAGGACTTGGTATAGGCATAGACAGAGTAATAATGCTTATTACAGATGCCCCTTCCATAAGAGATATAATTCTCTTCCCAACTATGAAGCCTATAGATAAATAGCCTGAAAATAAAGGATGAATTAAAAAAGATGAAGCAATATGAAATAAAAGATATTTTCAAAGAGTATGAAAGCCTTAAGGATAAAGAGATTACAGTTAAAGGCTGGGTGAGAACTAATAGAGATTCCAGCAAGTTTGGCTTTATTGAATTAAACGACGGTACCTTCTTTTCCTCTGTTCAAATAGTATATGACGAGAATCTTGAAAACTTTCAGGAGATCAGAAAGGTTACCATAGCAACGGCGCTTTCAGTAACCGGTGTTTTGACTGTGACTCCCGATATGAAGCAACCCTTTGAAATAAAAGCAGGAAGTATTGAAGTGGAAGCTGAATCAGAGGCTGACTATCCCCTTCAGAAGAAACGCCACTCATTGGAATTTCTAAGAGAGATAGCCCACTTAAGGCCAAGAAGCAATACTTTTTCCGCAGTCTTCAGAGTCAGATCCATATTAGCCTATGCCATTCATAAATTTTTCCAGGAGGAGGGCTATGTTTACGTTCATACTCCAATAATAACGGGAAGTGACTGTGAAGGAGCAGGTGAAATGTTTAAGGTAACCACCCTCGACCTTAATAACATTCCTAAAACAAAGGGAGGAGAAATAGACTATACAAAGGATTTCTTTGGAAAGGAAGCAGGTCTTACGGTGTCAGGGCAGTTGGAAGGAGAGGCTTTCGCTTTGTCCTTTAAGAAGATTTATACATTTGGCCCTACCTTTAGAGCTGAAAACAGCAACACCTCAAGACATGCTTCAGAGTTTTGGATGGTGGAGCCTGAAGTGGCCTTTTATGATTTGGAAGACAACATGGACATGGGTGAGGCCATGATAAAGTTTGTCATCAAGTATGTGCTGGAACATGCACCTTCTGAAATGGAGTTTTTTAACAGCTTTATAGATAAGGGTTTGATAGTAAGGCTTAATAATATTGTAAACTCAGAGTTCAAGAGAATTACCTACACAGAGGCTGTAGCTCTTTTAGAGAAAGCAACTAAAGAGTTTGAGCATCCTGTTTCTTGGGGAATAGATCTTCAGACTGAGCATGAAAGGTATATTACAGAGGAAGTATTTCACTGCCCTGTTTTCGTAACAGATTATCCCAAGGATATAAAGGCCTTCTATATGAGGTTAAATGATGATAATAAAACTGTGGCAGCCTGTGATCTCTTAGTGCCGGGAGTAGGAGAAATAATCGGAGGCTCCCAAAGGGAGGAAAGATACCATGTGCTTAGGGAGAAAATAATAGACGCAGGTATGAATCCTGATGATTATGACTGGTATCTGGAAATAAGAAAGTATGGAGGAGCAAAGCATTCGGGCTTTGGAATGGGCTTTGACAGAATACTTATGTATATTACAGGGATGGGAAATATAAGAGATGTTATACCATTCCCCAGAACGCCCAAGTCTGCAGAATTCTGATGAAGAAATTTTTAAAAGCTGTAAAGGACGGAGCCGTTAAAGGCGTTAGAACGGGAATTTTTCTTTTAAAAATAATGATACCCATATATGTGGTAGTGGTTTTTATCAAGCATTCCTTTTTAATGGAGTTTCTTGAAAAACTGTTTACACCCATTATGGGTATTTTTAAACTTCAGGGCGATGCTGCAGTCCCTTTTATTGCAGGTGTATTTACAGATGAATACGGTGCTGTGGCAGCTATGAAGGGGTTTGATTTTACCATGGCTCAAATCACAACTTTGGCTATGATAGTTCTCACCTTCCACTCCATACCTGTAGAGAGTGCCATAGCTGCCAAAATAGGTTTTCCTGCACTTAAGTTTGCTTTATTCAGGCTTATTTCAGCTGTTTTAATAGGAATATTAATAGGATTTTTAGGAGGGATGTTTCTATGATGGATGCAACTCTCAATGATATCCTTATGGAGATACTTCATGGCAGTTTAGGTACCATACTGAACCTTGCCAAAGTTTTGATTCCTCTTATGATAATAATCCAGCTCCTTATGGTTTATGATGTTATGGAGAAAATCGCAAACCGTTTAGAGGGTATAGGAAAACTTATGGGCATGTCCAAAAATGCCATGCTGCCTCTTGTGGTAGGCTTTGTCATGGGAGTGAGCTACGGGGCAGGCACACTTTTAGAGCTTAATAAAACCAACCCCCTTTCCAAAAGGGATATGGCCCTTCTTGGAACCTTCATGTTTTTATGCCATGGGATCATAGAGACAGGTTTGCTTTTTGGAGTAAACGGTGCTTCTGTAGTTACCATTACCTTAGGAAGAGCTTTAATCGCTTTAGCAGTTACCATGGTTTTTGCACGTACTCCTATAATTAAAAATATGGACAATGTGACACCCATAACTAATTCTCCTGAAAAAGAAGAAGCCCTTAAGAGGTTGAAAGCAGATTAAGTTAACATTTACAATCACCCTGGGTGAGTGGTATAATTATGTGCGTTCTTCGCATGTTTATAATTAAAATTATTAGTTTGGAGGATTTATTGATATGAAAGGCTATAATGGCGATACCATAAGAAACGTTGCGCTTTTAGGTCATGGGAACTGTGGAAAGACAACTTTTTTGGAAGCATCACTGCTTTCTACAGGGGTGATCAACAGACTGGGCAGAGTTGAGGACGGGAATACAGTGTCCGACTTTGATAAAATGGAAATTGAAAAGGGATACTCCATAGGCGCATCACTGGTGCCTGTAGAATTCAATAAAACAAAGATTAATTTTATTGATACTCCGGGATTTTTCGACTTTGTGGGAGAAGTGTATTCTGCACTTCGTGCCGTTGAGGCCGCTATCATAATGGTGGATGCATCTTCAGGAATTCAAGTGGGAACTGAAAAGGCGTGGGATATTTGTAAGAAGCAAAATATGCCCAGGCTTTTTGTTATAACGAAAAGTGACAAGGAAAATGTGGATATACCCAATTTGATATCAGAGTTAAAAAACAAGTTTGGTACATCTGTAGTGACCCTTGAAGATAAGGATGCTTTGAATGAAGCTATAGCAGAGACTGATGAAGCTCTTTTGGATAAGTTTTTTGGAGGAGAAGAGTTTACTGAAGAGGAATTTTCAGAAGGCTTGAAAAAGGGAATAGGAGACGGAAGCATTGCACCTTTGTTTATTACATCCTCAACTAAAGGAGAGGGCATAAAGGAGGTTCTTGAAGGTATAGTGAACTATGTGCCAAGTCCTTCCCACAAAAAGCCCATAAAGGCAGTTAACGACAGGGATGAAGAAATCGAATTATCCGTGGATCCCCAGGGAAAGCCTGTAGGCTTTGTTTTCAAAACTATTGCAGATCCGTTTTTAGGAAAAATTAACTTGATAAAAGTAGTCTCGGGAACATTTTCCCAAGGAATGGAGTGTTACAACTCCCGTTCGGAAAAGTCGGAAAAGATGGGTTCCCTGTTTTACTTAAGAGGAAAGAATCAAATTGAAGCAGGAACCATCCCTGCGGGAGATATAGTGGCAGCTGCCAAGCTTCAAAATACCGAAACGGGAGATACCTTAAGCCAAAAGGGAAACGTTGTAACACTTCCTGTCATCGATTTTCCCCAGCCTTCACTTTTTGTGGCAGTTGAGCCAAAGTCAAAGGGAGAAGAGGAGAAGGTGGCTTCAGGTCTTGCCAAGCTAATGGAGGAGGATCCATCCTTCATACTTGAAAGAAATCCTGAAACGAGACAAACGCTCTTAGGGGGCCAAGGTGAGCAGCAGCTTTCAATCGTCACAGCCAAGCTTAAGGATAAATTTGGAGTTGAGGTCAGCACCGTACCAAGAAGAATCGCTTATAGAGAGACTATTAAAGGCTCATCAGATGTTCAGGGGAAGCATAAAAAGCAATCCGGCGGGGCAGGTCAGTACGGTGATGTGCATATAAAATTTTCGCCTTCAACGGAGGAATTTGAGTTTTCAGAGGAACTCTTTGGAGGTTCTGTACCTAAAAACTATGTGCCCGCTGTAGAAAAGGGCTTAAGGGAAAGCATGGACAAAGGTCCTCTGGCAGGTTATAAGGTGGTAAATGTTAAGGCAGTTCTTTATGACGGTTCATACCACGATGTGGATTCAAATGAAATGGCCTTTAAAATAGCGGCTTCCTTAGCCTTCAAAAAGGGAATTGTGGAAGCAAAGCCCTGTCTTCTGGAGCCTGTAATGTATGTGGAAGTATTTGTTCCCGACGAGTATACAGGAGATGTTATGGGTGATATGAACAAGAGAAGGGGAAAAATCCTTGGCATGGAACCTCAGCTGGGCGGCGGTCAGAAGCTTATGGCTGAAGCACCTCAGGCGGAGCTCTTTGATTATTCGGTGGTTTTAAGGTCCATGACACAGGCGAGAGGTTACTTCACCATGAGATTTGAAAGATATGAGGAGGTTCCTTCCCATCTTGCGGAGAAGATAATAGCGGCCAACAAGGCTGAAGAAGAGGAAAAGTAAGGATAAACAGAGAAATATTTGAAAGGCGGCACTAACAATGCCGTCTTTTTTGTGATTTTACACAAAAAATATTGACTTTTTTCGTGTAAAAGATATAATTCTACTATGTTTACTTTAGGGGAGGATGAAGAAAAATGAGAATAACAGGGGCGGATATCATAATGGAGGTGCTTTTGGACCATGATGTAACCACCGTATTCGGCTATCCCGGCGGAGCAGCTTTGTTTACATATGATGCACTATATAAATACAGGGATAAAATTAAGCATATTCTAACGGCCCATGAGCAGGGAGCCTGCCACGGGGCAGACGGATTTGCCCGTTCCACAGGGAAAACGGGAGTGGTGTTTGCAACAAGCGGCCCTGGGGCTACCAATCTTGTGACGGGAATTGCCACAGCTTTTATGGACAGCGTGCCTTTGGTGGCAATAACTGCCAATGTGCCAACTTCAATGATTGGAAAGGATTCCTTTCAAGAAATTTATATTACAGGAATCACCATGTCCATAACCAAGCATAATTTTCTTGTAAATAAAGTTGAAAATCTGGAGGACGCATTGAGGCAGGCTTTTAGGATTGCAAATTCCGGAAGAAAGGGCCCTGTACTGGTGGATGTAACAAAGGATGTTACCGCAGCTCTTTGGGATTATGAAAATAAGGAACCTCTGCCTTTGGATGAACATCCTAACCATATAAAGGAAGATACCATAAAGGAAATTGCCGATCTTGTAAACAGCGCTGAAAGGCCGGTGCTTTATGTGGGAGGGGGAGCAGCCGCTTCAGGCAGTGCATCAATTATTCAGGAGTTTTCGGAAAAAGCCGATATTCCTTTGACTCATACCATGATGGCCGCAGGTATAGTAGGTTATGAGAATCCTAAAAATTTAGGTATGTTGGGGATGCATGGATCTGTGGCTGCCAATAAGGCTGTGGACAAATCAGATCTGGTTCTGGCTTTGGGCACCAGGTTTTCAGATAGAGTAGCTTTAAACCCGGATAAGTTTGCGCCGGAAGCTAAGATAGTCCAGGTGGATATAGACAGAAGCGAAATCAATAAAAATGTTCTGGTGGATTATTCGGTAATTTGCGATGTTAAGGAATTCCTTGAGAAACTGATGCCGCTGATTATGGAGAAAAAACATCTTGAGTGGGATGAGAGAATAGAAAAATGGAAGGGCAAACTGTCTCAGCCGAAAAACGAGGGACCTTATCTGTGTCCCGATGATTTAATAGAAACGGTTTGCAAAATGACAGATAAGGAAACCGTTTACGTTACCGATGTGGGACAACACCAGATGTGGGCTGCCCAATATCTACATCATTACAACACCAGAGCATTTCTCACAAGCGGTGGATTGGGTACCATGGGTTACGGATATGGCGCCGCAATAGGAGCTCAAATCGGCAACCCTGACAAGAGAGTAATTCACTTAACAGGAGATGGATCCTTTCATATGAACATGAATGAAGCCTGTACTGCGGTATCAAATAATCTTCCTATTATAACCTTGATCTTTGATAACAGAGTATTGGGTATGGTATACCAGTGGCAGAACAGCTTCTATGAAGGAAGACATTCCCAGACTACTCCTGAGAGAGTTACAAACTTTAAAAAAGTGGCAGAGGGCTTCGGCGCAAAGGGCTATGAGGTAAATTCCATAAGCGAGTTCCAAAAAGTATTTAAAGAGGCTCTCAAGGAAAAAGGACCTGTATGGATTGACTGTGCCATTGATAAGTGTGAGAAGGTTCTTCCCATGATACCTAACGGCGGCACAGTAGCAGATATGATACTTGATTAGGAGGAAAGGCAAAAGATGAATGTAAGAAGAGAAAGAGAAGGGCCAAAACCTGTGGTAAGACAAGTTGTTACCCTTATGGTGGAAGATCAGCCCAATGTTATGGCCAGGATTACAAGCCTTTTTGGAAGAAGGAATTTTAACATTAACACTTTGTCCGCTTCCGAGACAAATATCCCGGGACTTACAAGGGTGACTATTGTTGTAAGCTGTGATGATGAAAACGCATTATGGCAGATCATCACACAGGTTGAGAAGCTGGAGGTGGTCAAGTCCAGCAAGATTCTTGATATGGATAAAACTCTTTACAGAGAATTGCTGCTTTTGAAGATAGCGACTGATAAAGATACAAGAACCTCCATAAAGGAGATTGCGGATATTTACAGGGCCAGAATTATTGATCTTTCCAAGGACAGTATGGTTATAGAGCTGACAGGGTCTCCTGCAAAGCTTGATGGCTTTATGAATATGTTGAACTGCTATAATATTATTGAGGTGAGCAGAACAGGCGTAACAGGTATTGAACGATCAATATAGAAACAGAAAAGGAGCTATGAAAGAAATGGTCAAAAAGTATTATGATGCAGATTGTAATTTAGGACTCTTCGACGGAAAAACAGTGGCTGTAATGGGGTTCGGAAGTCAAGGTCACGCCCATGCCTTAAACCTTAAGGACTCAGGCGTAAATGTGATTGTGGGTTTAAGAAGTGATTCCAAATCCTTTAAGGAAGCTGAAAAAGCCGGCCTCAAGGTTATGGAGGTGCAGGAAGCAGCTGAAAATGCAGATGTGGTAATGATGCTTCTGCCCGATGAGGTTCAGGCAAAAATATATAAAGAACAGATTGAGCCCCACATGAGCGAAGGAAAGATTCTTATGTTCGCTCACGGTTTTAATATTCACTTTCATCAAATTCAGCCTGAAGAAAATCTTGATGTAATAATGGTGGCACCAAAGGGCCCGGGACATACAGTCCGCTCCCAGTACCTTGAGGGAAAAGGTGTACCCAGTTTAATCGCTGTCTATCAGGATTTTTCCGGCAAAGCAAAGGAATACGCTCTGGGCTATGCACAGGGAATAGGAGCAGGAAGAGCAGGCATTCTTGAAACAACCTTCAAGGAAGAAACTGAAACAGACTTATTCGGAGAGCAGGCAGTGCTCTGCGGCGGTGTTACGGAGCTTATGAAAGCAGGCTTTGATACCCTTGTAGAAGCAGGATATGCTCCCGAGATGGCATACTTTGAATGTGTACATGAGATGAAGCTCATAGTTGACCTTATAAACTCAGGGGGCTTTGACATGATGAGATACTCAATCTCAAACACAGCTGAGTATGGGGATTACAGAACAGGCAAGAGAATTATTACGGAAGAAACAAGAAAAGAGATGAAGAAGGTTCTTCTTGAGATACAGGACGGTACCTTTGCCACAGAGTTCATACAGGAATTTAACGCAGGAGGCAGGGCAAGATTTTTAGCTTCAAGAGCAAAGGAAGCCGAACATCTCCTCTGCAAGGTGGGAAAAGATTTAAGAGCTATGATGAGCTGGCTTAAAAAGTAAGGAGTTATGATGAAAAGAAGCGATCAGGTAACTGAAGGAATTGAAAGAGCTCCCATGAGAAGCCTGTTTTATGCCATGGGATACACGAAGGAGGAGCTGGAAAAACCTTTAGTAGGAATAATATCTGCTTTCAGTGAAATCGTGCCGGGTCACGTACACCTGGAAAAGATAACAGATGCAGTTAAGAAAGGAGTTTTAACGGCAGGAGGGACTCCTATTCTCATGCCTTCCATCGGAGTCTGTGACGGTATAGCCATGGGCCATGAAGGAATGAAATACAGTTTACCCAGCAGAGAGCTTATTGCAGACAGCGTGGAGACCATGGTGAATGCCCATTGTCTTGATGCGGTAGTTTTAGTGCCAAGCTGCGATAAAATTGTACCGGGAATGGTCATGGGAGCTTTAAGGGTAAACGTGCCCACCGTCCTTTGTTCAGGAGGGCCCATGCTTGCAGGAACAGTGGACGGTGAAGAAGTAAGTCTTTCTAAAATCTTTGAAGCTGTGGGAGCAAGAAAGGCAGATTTAATAGATGATGAAAAGATGATGGAGTACGAGCAGGGAGTATGTCCCGGCTGCGGATCCTGTGCAGGTATGTACACGGCAAACAGCATGAACTGCCTTTGTGAAGCAATAGGTATTGCCCTTCCCGGAAACGGCACCATACCTGCTGTCTATAACGGAAGAATCAGGCTGGCAAAGGATGCGGGGAAAGCCGTTATGAGTATGGTGGAAAAGGATATTAAAATAAAAGATGTAATAAATGAAAAGTCTTTGAGAAACGGTATAGCCTGCGATATGGCTCTGGGATGTTCCACCAACAGCGTCTTACACCTTCTTGCCATAGCCTTTGAAGCATCGGTTCCTTTAAAGCTGGAAACATTTAATCAGTACAGTGAAAAGGTGCCCAATCTCTGTCATCTGGCACCTACAGGACCTTACCATATGCAGGACCTTGATATGGCAGGCGGAGTACAAGGTGTGATGAAAGAGCTTTCAAAGAAAGATGCTCTTAATTTGGATGTGATGACAGTTACAGGCAGTACCCTGAGAGAAAATTTAAAGGCGGCGGCTGTAAAGGATTACGAAGTTATAAGGCCTGTGGAGGATCCTTACAGCGTAAACGGAGGAATTGCGATTCTATGGGGAAATATCGCAAAGGAAGGGGCTGTCGTAAAGAGAAGCGCCGTCTCTTCTGAAATGCTGATTCACTCAGGACCTGCAAGAGTATATGACAGCGAAGACGAAGCTATTAAAGATATATATGAAGGGAAAATTAAAGCAGGTGATGTGGTAGTCATACGATATGAGGGGCCAAGGGGCGGTCCTGGTATGAGAGAGATGCTGAATCCCACCAGTGCTTTAGCCGGCATGGGATTGGACAAATCTGTGGCTCTCATAACTGACGGCAGATTCAGCGGAGCATCAAGAGGCGCATCTATCGGTCATGTAAGTCCGGAGGCTGCAGCTTGCGGTGAAATTTCCCTCATAAAGGAAGGGGATATTATTGATATTAATATTCCTGACTATAGTTTGAATGTGAGATTGTCTGAGGATGAGCTTGACGCAAGAAGGAATACCTGCGAAATAAAAGGCCCAAAGGTTAAGACGGGCTGGCTTTACAGGTATCAGAGGATGGTGGCTTCAGGTTCAGAAGGAGCAGTTTTAAAGTAAGGCTTTTTCCAGTTGTATAAACTGTTTGGCGGCTCTGCCGCTTCTGCCTCCTGATCTTAAGGCATAAGCCTCCCCTTTGTTAAAGAGCTCTTCTGAAAGAGGGATTTGGTAAAGAAGGGCATAGCTTTTTACAATATCCAAATACAGTTCTTTTGAAGGCCTTGTGAAAGTGATGGTTAAATGAAACCTGTTTCCAAGGCCTGTTATTTCCTCTCTGGTATCATTTTCATGAAGGTCGGTGCCTAATCTATCCTCATGAGTTTCTTTCACAAGGTGGCGTCTGTTGCTGGTGGCATAAATCAGTACATTTTTTGGTAAAACTGCAGCGCCTCCCTCAAGGACAGATTTTAAGGCGGTGAAATTTTCGTCCTGATACATAAATGTTAAGTCATCTATAAACACAATGAATTTTAAGGGGTTGTCCTTTAAAATGTCCAGCACCAAAGGAAGCTGGGAAAGCTGTTTTTTCTTAAGGTCCAAAAGTCTTAGACCTTGTGAAAAGTATGCATTTGCAACAGCCTTCACTGTTGAACTTTTGCCTGTGCCTGAGTCACCATATAACAAAACATTGCCTGAGGGTTTTCCTTCAAGAAAAGCTTCCGTATTGGCAACAAGTTTTCCCCTTTCGTTTTCATAACCTGTCAAGTCATTTAACTCCTGCCTGTCGGGGTTAAGGACGGGAACAATTTCCCTGTCAGAAAACCTGAACATAAGGTTTTCTGTAAAAATGCCGTAACCTTTTATGGGCAATTCACGAATCTTCTCTTTAAAAATCTCGAGAAAATCATAGCTGCTGTTGGAAAAGGTGGGGAGATTGTAAGGTTTTTCTTTCAGGTACACAAAAGAGGCTATATCAGAGGGTGGAATTGAAGAAAGCCGGGATAAAAAACCAAGCTCAGCTTCCGCCGCATCTTTTATATGAGGATTATTTCTTAAGCTTTCTTTTTTAAGATAAAATGAGTCCTTTGAATCAAGAAGCTTTAAAATATGGGAACCCAAATCACCTTCTTCCTGATAAAGTTCATTAAGAAAGGAAGAATAATGAAGCACAAGGTCTGTTTCTTCTGAAAGAAGTGCAAGAAGTGCCTTAATGACCGGGTCTTCCTGTAAATATTTAAAAACTGCCAGAGACTGTAATCCTAAGCGAATATCATCCTTTTTCATTTTGGAACTCCTATGGAAGCATTATATATTTACCTCCTATGAAAGTCCATCTTTGACTTTTTATGAAAAGGCCTTTTGTGATACAATAAAATGTAAACCAATGGATCATTGGAAAGGAAGTAAGGGAAATGGCAAAGCTGTTAATTGCAGATGATGAAGAAAAAATCAGACAGGTGATTAGAGAATATGCAGAATTTACAGGCCATGAAGTGGAGGAGGCGGCAGACGGCATGTCTCTTGTGGGGCTGGCAAAACTAAAGGACTTTGATCTTTTGATTGTGGATGTGATGATGCCCAAGCTGGACGGGTTTTCCGCAGTAAAGGAAATCAGAAAAACCAAAGATGTACCTATAATTATGGTTTCGGCAAGAGGTGAGGAGTACGATAAGCTTTTTGGATTCGAGCTTGGAATAGATGATTACGTGGTAAAGCCCTTCAGCCCTAAAGAGCTTATGGCAAGAGTAAATGCCGTGCTTCAGAGAAGGAAATCCCATAAGGAATCAGAGGCGAAGGTGCTGACATTCTCAGGACTTACCATTAATATACAATCCAGATATGTGTCGGTAGATTCTGAAAGGGTGGATTTGACTCCCAAGGAATACGACCTTTTGTTTTTCCTGGCTCAGAACAGAAACATAGCTTTTTCAAGAGATAAATTGCTTTCTGATATTTGGGGATATGACTTTTACGGTGATGACAGAACCATAGACACTCATATTAAAAACTTGCGAAGCAGACTGGGACCTTACCGTGATTTTATTGTAACCTTGAGAGGAGTAGGCTATAAATTTGAAGCATAAAAGCACCGGTGAAAAAAGGTTTGATTTTCACAGCATCAATTTCAGGATATGGTTATATTTTGTTGCTTTTGCAACCTGTCTTTTGATTGCACTTTGGGGGCTTCAAATTTTCTTTTTAAATACCTACTATCAGGATATGAAGGTAAAAGAAACCGACAGGGTGGCAGGAGTTATTGAAAGCCAGTATAAGAGCGAGAACATAATAGATGTTATAAGAAACCTTTCCTACAGCAACGATATGTATATCCATATAGAGGACCAGGAAGGCACCATAGTGTTTTCCCCTATAACTGAGGAGGGCAGGCGCCCCAGCTACGGCTATTTAAATGAGATGGCAGATATAAAGGAAAAGCTTTTTGAAAGCGGCGGAAAGGCTGTCAGGCTTATTATATCTGAAGGTAAAACCGATATGAACACTTTGGCCTATGCAGGCTTTGTAGAGGATTCCAATGGAAATACTGCTATTCTTTACATTTTCTCGCCTCTTTATCCTGTAAGCTCCACAGTGTCAATTCTACAGGAGCAGTTAAAATACATTACTGTTATTTCCCTGATTATTGCCTTTGCCATATCCATATACCTGGCAAGGAGGATTTCAAGACCTATTAGAAAAATTACAAATCAGGCGAAGAATCTGGCAAATGGTGAGTATGATATGGAGTTTGAAAAGGAATCTTACAGTGAAATTGCTAATTTGGCAGAAACCCTGGAGCATACTGCAAGGGAACTTGCAAAGAGCGACAGACTGCAAAAGGATTTAATAGCAAACGTTTCCCATGACATCAGAACGCCTTTAACCATGGTTAAATCTTATGCAGAGCTTATAAGGGATGTTTCAGGAGATGACAAAGTTAAAAGAGAAGAAAATCTAAATGTAATAATTGAAGAGGCAGACAGGCTTAATGACCTTGTAACCGATATGCTTACACTTTCCCAAATACAGTCAGGCATGGGCCTAAGAGAAGTGTCAGAGATGAACCTCCTTGAAACAGTTGAAAGCGTTGTCAACCCATATATAAGCATTATGGAAAAGGGAGGCTACAATATTTCAATAGATATGGATGAAACCATTAATTTCACAGCAGATCAAATGCGAATTAAGCAGGTAATAACAAACCTTTTTGGAAATGCCGTTAAATTTTCGGGTGAGGACAAAAGAATCTGGATTAAAGGTTTTAAAAAAGACGAGTATTTAAGAGTGGAGGTCATAGATAAAGGCTTGGGCATAAAGGAAGAAGAGCTGGATAAGATCTGGGAAAGATACCATCAAGCGGAAGCAGGCTCCAATAAAAACAATGGGGGAACCGGTCTGGGACTTGCCATCGTCAAGGAGATAATACTTTTGCATAAAGGGAAATACGGCGCCTTGAGCAAGGAGGGAGAGGGCTCTGTTTTTTGGTTTGAACTGCCTTTGACGGAAGCCTGAGAATATTAGAAAATCGCCATTTCTTGACATTATGTACGTGTGAGAAGTATACTGATATCAGGGATATTTTAAGGAGGGCACCATGTTCAAGGTGGGAGATAAAATTGTATACCCAATGCATGGGGCCGGAATCATAGGTAAAATTGAGGAAAAGAAAATTCTTGGAGATACTAAAGAATACTATGTCCTTAATGTGCCTTGTGGTGATATGAAGATAATGATTCCCATAGGGGCTTGTGAGGAAATTGGAGTTCGCAGAATAGTGGAACCTTCCGTAATTAAAAGGGCAATGAAGGTTTTAAAGCAGGGGCCTACGGAAATGTCTCAAAACTGGAACAGAAGATACAGGGAGAACATGGAAAAGCTAAAGACAGGAGATGTTCTTGAGGTTGCAGAAGTGGTGAAAAACCTTGAATTGTCAGACAGAGAGAGAAGATTGTCCGCCGGTGAAAAAAAGATGCTGTCAAATGCAAAACAAATTTTGGCCAGCGAAATAGTGCTGGTTCAAGGTATAGACATAGATAAGGCTATGAAAGTAATAAATGATGCCATTTAATCTTCGGTAACATTTATATTTTCAAAAGGCCTTAAAAAATAATAGGGAAAGGAGGATTTTATGTAAAGATTGCCATGATAAGAAATTTAATAAAGACCATGTTTGCTTTAGTGGGCGCTGTGGTAGGCTACGGTGCATTTCTTCTCGCAAAATATCTTGTGAGTTTTGCAGATATACCGGAGGAAATGCGTTTCACACAAGGCCAGCAGATTGGGGCCGCTGTAGTTTTCGCAATTATTTTTTCAATTTTTTTCTTTCGCCTGACACCGACCATCAGCAAACAAGGTAAAAAGGTAGCTCATAATATTGAGAGAGACCTTCAAGGGGTTGCACCTAATGAGGTTTTAGTAGGCACCTTTGGCTTGATAGCAGGACTGATCATCGCTTTTCTTATCAGCAATATCTTTAAAGACATACAAGTATTTTACTTAGGAACCATATTAACTATATTTACATATCTTGTGATGGCCTTTATCGGAGTGGTAGTAGCCACAAGGCTTGGACCTGATATTCCGTTTCTTGTTTCTCAAGAAAGAGGAAGAAAGGAACAAACAAAGGGTAGAGGGAAGTCAGGAGATTCCACTCCAAAAATACTTGATACATCTGTGATAATAGACGGAAGAATTGCTGAGATCATAAGGACAGGTTTCATAGAAGGACCCATAATAATTCCGGAATTTGTAATAAGCGAGCTTCAGCACATAGCAGATTCCACAGACGGACTTAAAAGGAACAGAGGCAGAAGAGGCCTTGATGTGCTGAACAGAATCAGGGCGGAGCACGGGATTGATATTTACAACACATCATCTGAAAAGGCTCTGGAAGAAATTCCCGAGGTTGACATTAAGCTTTTGAAGCTGGCCCAGCTTACTAACGGAAAGGTTGTAACAAACGATTTCAACTTAAACAAGGTGGCGGGCATCAAAGGAGTAGGTGTATTAAACATCAATGAACTTGCCAATACTTTAAAGCCTGTGGTTTTGCCGGGTGAAGGAATGACAGTTTACCTTGTGAAAGAAGGAAAAGAACAGGGGCAGGCAGTTGCTTATCTTGATGACGGAACCATGATAGTTGTGGAAAACGGAGACAGAAAGATTGGCCAGACAACAGACATTTCAGTTACAAGCGTGCTTCAGACTGCCGCAGGCAGGATGATATTTGGCAGATTAAAAGATTAAGAGTTTAAAGATGTACAATAACAAAAGAATTGGTGCAGTTATTGCCGCCGCCGGTGCAGGATTACGCATGGGCGGCGGTATTCCTAAACAATATATGGATATTAAGGGAAAGCCCATGGTGGTTCATTCGGCTCTCACCTTTTTGGAATCCCCTTATATAGATACTGTAATTATTGTAGTGGATGATAATTACGATAAAAGAATTTTAGGATATCTTCCTGATGACGTGATCCTTGTTTTAGGAGGTACCATAAGACAGGATTCAGTTTACAACGGAATAAGGGCATTGCCTTTGGACACAGATTATGTGCTGGTTCATGACGGGGCAAGGCCCTATATATCTTTAGAGGTGATTAACAGGGTAATTGAAAACCTGAAAGAGGATGTTTGCGTAGTGCCGTGTATTAAACCCAAGGATACTGTCAGAACCAAAGAGGGAACTTTAGACAGAAATTCTCTTTATCTTGTACAGACACCTCAAGGGGCATATGTGGAAAGTCTGTTAAAGGCTTATGAAAAAGCATTTGATGAGGACTATGAAGGTACAGATGAAGCCTCTTTAATGGAGAATAATGGCTTTGGTGCAGTCATTGTAGAAGGCGATGAAAAAAATTTGAAGGTGACTTTTCCTTCAGACATTACGCCTTGTGGTGAGAGAGCGGGAATAGGGTACGACCTTCACAAGCTTGTTAGGGGAAGAGACTTAATATTAGCCGGAGTAAAAATCCCTTATGAAAAAGGGCTTATGGGCCATTCCGATGCAGATGTTGTAGCCCATGCCGTAATGGACTCCCTTTTAGGTGCCATGGCTCTTAAGGATATAGGGGAACATTTCCCGGATAGCGATGATAAATACAAGGATGCGGTAAGCTTGGAGCTATTGTTAAAGGTGACAGAGCTTATGGAGGAAAGGCTTCTAAAGGTCCTTAATCTTGATATAGTAATTCTGGCGGAAAAACCCAAGCTTTCTCCTTTCAGGGAAGCCATGAAAGATAATTTAGCCCAGGCACTTAAAACAGACAGAGAAAATATAAACATAAAGCTCTCTACTATGGAAGGAATCGGCCTTATAGGCAGGGAAGAAGGCATTGCCTGTGAGGCAGTCTGCCTCCTTTGTAAAAAATAGATAAAAAAATTACAGGAGTTAAAAATGAGATTATCAAAAATGCATCTTAAAACCCTAAGGGAGGCACCGTCAGAAGCTGAGATAGACAGCCATATCCTCCTTTTAAGAGCGGGTATGATCAGAAGGCTTGTAAGCGGCATATACGGGTTTATGCCTTTGGGACTTCGCACCTTAAAGAAAATAGAAAATATTATAAGAGAAGAAATGGATGCCAAAGGAGGCCAGGAAATCCTTATGTCTGCAGTACAACCTGCAGAGCTTTGGATGGAATCCGGAAGGTGGTATGCTTACGGCCCTGAGCTTTGGAGGCTAAAGGACAGACATGACAGAGACTTTTGTCTGGGGCCCACTCATGAAGAGGTGTTTACGGATATAGTGAGAAATGAAGTGTCATCTTACAGACAGCTGCCTATTAATCTTTACCAGATACAGACTAAATACAGAGATGAAGCAAGGCCAAGATTCGGACTCATGAGAAGCAGGGAATTCATAATGAAGGACGCCTATTCCTTTGACAAGGATAAGGAGGGCCTTGATGAAAGCTATGTTGATATGTACCATGCCTACACCAGGATATTTACGAGAATGGGTCTTGAATTCAGAACGGTTATGGCAGATACAGGAGCCATAGGCGGATCTGATTCCCACGAGTTTTCGGCTCTCTCCAAAGTGGGAGAATCGGAGATTGCCTATTGCCTGGACTGTGAAATGGCGGCAACGGTGGAAAGAGCAAAGGTTACAGATGAAAAAGGAGAAGATGAGCCGGAGCGTCTAATGAAGGATGTTCACACGCCGGGTACCAAGACCATTGAAGAGGTGGCAGCATATCTTGGCCTCCCAAAAGAAAAGACCATAAAAGCTTTGCTCTTTGTGAAGTACGATGAAAGAGGAGAAGAGGACGGTTATGTGGCGGCCTTTATAAGAGGTGACAGAGAGTTAAACATGATTAAACTTGTCAACGCTTTAGGAATACCTGAGCATGGTATTGCTTTTGCGGAGGAGGACAAGATGCAAAGGACCACAGGCTCAGTGGGAGGCTTTACAGGCCCCACCTGCCTTCATGATTGCCTACTTGTAGTGGACAGTGAACTTGTAACCATGAAGAATATGTGTGCCGGAGCCTGCAGAGAGGACTATCACCTGTTAAACGTGAATTACGGCAGAGATTATGAAGGCCATATAGTTACAGATATTAAAAGGATAACAGAGAATGATCCCTGCCCCGTATGCGGAGGGAAGGTGGCCTTTGCAAGAGGTATTGAGGTGGGGCAGCTATTTAAACTTGGGACAAAGTACTCAGAAGCCATGGGCGCATACTACAAGGATGAAAATCAGGAGGATAGGATTATAGAGATGGGCTGTTACGGTATAGGGGTGACAAGAACCCTTCAGGCAATAGCGGAACAGCATCACGATGAGAAAGGTTTGATATGGCCTGTAAGCGTTGCTCCCTATCATGTAATTGTAGTGCAGATAGATAAGGACAATGAAAAACAAACGGAAGTATCAGAGAAGCTTTACAGGGAGCTTGGTGACAGGAAAATTGAAGTTCTGTTTGACGACAGAGATGAAAGACCGGGAGTCAAGTTTAAGGATGCAGATCTTTTAGGCATTCCCATAAGGATCACTGTGGGCAAAACAGCAGAGCAGGGCAAGGTGGAATTTAAGCTGAGAAGGGAAGAAACAATAAGCGAACTTTCGCAAGAGGAAGCTATTGCTTTAACCGCTAAAATTGTGGAAGAGGAAGGGACAGGAATTTGAAGCTTTTATGGCAGCTTTTCTATCACTATTTTCTCATAGGATTGTTTACCATAGGAGGCGGGCTTGCAATGCTGCCTCTTATTCAAAGGATGGTTGTAGAAGAGAAAAAATGGTTGGACCAGGAAGAAATGGTGGACTGTATTTCCATCTCCCAGTCATTGCCCGGTGTGGTGGCAATCAATACTGCGACTTATGTGGGAAACAGAAAGGCAGGACTTAAAGGAGCAATAGCTGCATCTCTTGGAGTAATCTTGCCTTCTTATATTGTAATAATTCTGGCTGTTACACTTTTAGATGTAATAGGAGTAAATGAATATATTGCAGGAGCCTTTACGGGAGTCAAGGCTGCAGTAAGCGGGCTTATTCTGTACTCTGCAATTAAGCTTGCAAAGAAATCTTTAAAAAACTTATATTCATGGGTTCTGTTTTTAGTCACCTTTATACTGGTGGCAGTTTTTGATGTTTCCGTAATAGCGGTAATTGTTTCCGGTATCCTCTTAGGTATTCTGTACATATATCTAAAAAGGAAGGAGGATAAAGCATAATGTCTCATTTTGCCATGTTCTACCTTTTCTTTCGAATAGGGCTTTTAGGTTTTGGCGGAGGACTTGCCATGCTCCCCCTTATTTTCCAGGGCGTTCAGGATTTCGGTTTTATGTCAAGACAGGAGTTTTCCAACCTTGTGGCTCTTTCCCAGATAACTCCGGGGCCTGTGGCTGTAAACGCTGCGACTTATGTGGGATACAATTATTCGGGCTTTCTGGGAGCCACCGTAGCTACTTTAGGTGTCACATTGCCTTCCTTTATTCTAATGTTTTTTGTGGCAAAGCTGGTTATGAAGTATTACAGCACAACTGTTGTTTCGGGAAGTTTGTGGGGCATAAGACCGGTTGTCACAGCTCTTGTTGCCTGTGCGGCTTTAATGGTGGCTGAGACATCACTTTTCAATGTGCATTTCTTTTCCATGGCTTTTTTCTCAAACCTTATGACATCGGTAAATATAATACCTGTCTTTATGTTCATAGTGTCTTTCCTTTTGATGATTAAAACTAAAATTAACCCCATATTTGTTATTATACTTATGGGTGTTGTAGGCGCTTTTACTTGTTAAATGTAATAAAGGAGAAAATTTATGAAAAAATTTGAAATTGAAATGACAGACGGTAGGGTAATGAAAGGGGAGCTTTATGAAGATTTAGCTCCTAAAACAGTGGCAAATTTTGTAGACCTTGCAGAAAAAGGTTTTTATGATGGTCTCACATTTCATAGGGTTATTCCGGGGTTTATGATCCAAGGTGGGTGCCCTCAAGGAACAGGCACAGGAGGACCCGGATATACTGTAGAGGGGGAATTCTCAGATAACGGTTTTGATAATCCCTTATGTCATGAAAGAGGAGTTATTAGCATGGCCCGCGCCATGGATCCAAACTCTGCAGGATCTCAATTTTTTATAATGGTTCACGATGCTCCTCATCTTGACGGCAGCTATGCTTCCTTCGGCAAGATTATGGAGGGGATGGAAACGGCCGATGAAATAGTGGCTGTAAAAAGGGATGACAGGGACAAGCCTGTTAAGCCTGAAAAAATTAAGAGTATTAAGATAACGGAATAGGGAATATGGTATTTCTCATTTAAGGTTCATTGGCTAAAAGGTTGACAAAAGTCTATATATTGTGTAACCTTGCTGAGTCAATCAAAAGAAGGCCTAAATATAGGTTTCTTAGAAAGGCGAGGATTAAATGAGAAAAGAATTATTGACAGTGCTTACGGTAACATTGGTGATAGCAGTAACTTTATCCTTCTATGGAATACCTGCAAGCTTTGGCCAAGATGGGGAAACACCGGTTACTGAAAAATATGTAAGGAGCCTGGAAAAGGTAAAGTGCGAGGTTGAGTATCAAGAGACGGAAGACCTTTACTGGGGTACATCTAAAATGGAGTCTTATGGGAGAGACGGCCTTAAGGAAACAGTGACTCTGGTAGCTACCAAAGGAGAAACCCTTGTTGAGGAAAGTGTAAAAGGAACTGTTATGGTCATGGAGCCTCTTCCAAGAGTTGTCCTTGTAGGTGTTAAGAACAAACCCTTAGAACAAAGGGAAGACCATTGCTATATAAATTATCAGGGTCCGGTTAAAGAAGGAACAGGTACATTTGAGCTTCCTCTTTCAGACTATAAGCTGGCTTCAAGGTTTGGCGAAAGAAACGGAGGCTTCCATTATGGAGTAGATCTTCTGGCCCCCTTAAACAGAAAAGTTACGGCTTCAGATTCAGGGACTGTTATTTATGCCGCTCATAGAAACTCCTTTGGGCTTTTAGTGATAATAGACCATGGCAATGGGTTTAATACCTACTATTCACATTTAAACAGTCTTGAGGTTTCTTTAGGTCAGGATGTGGTCCAAGGTGAAGAGGTGGGGAAAGTGGGAAGGACAGGCAACGCAACTGCCACTCACCTGCATTTTGAAATCCGTAAGGACAAGGTTCCTGTAAATGTGGAAGCTTTTCTGGCTCTGTGATGGTACTTATTGAAAGGCTTGGGCAATAATAGTATAATCAATGGCAGGATTGAACCTGCCATTTGTTATATACAGAGTTTAAAACAGGGGGTTTTTATGAAAATATATAATACTCTTACAAGGAAAAAAGAAGACTTTATACCTTTAAAGGAAGGGGAAGTAAGCATTTACGTATGCGGGCCTACTGTATACAATTTTTTCCATATCGGAAATGCCAGGCCTTTCGTGGTATTTGATACTTTAAGAAGATATTTCGAATTTACAGGGTACAAGGTTAACTTCGTCCAGAACTTTACAGATGTGGATGATAAAATCATTCAAAAGGCAAAAGAGGAGGGAAAGACAGCCTCCGAAGTCGGCGAAAAATATATTTTAGAGTATTTTGAAGATGCCAAAGCTTTAAATGTGAGAGAGGCCACAGTCCATCCCAAGGTTACAGACAACATCCAGCAAATTATCGATTTCGTTAAAGGCCTTGTGGCTAAAGGCTTTGCCTATGAAGTGGAGGGCGATGTGTATTTTGATACATCCAAGGCCCCTGAGTATGGGAAGCTGAGTAGACAAAACATCGCTGAATTATCTTTGGGGTGCAGAGTAGAGGTGGGAGAAGAAAAAAGAGATCCTCTTGATTTTTCCTTGTGGAAGAGAAGGAAGGAAGCAGATGAAATAGCCTGGGATTCTCCTTGGGGCATGGGAAGGCCGGGGTGGCATATAGAGTGCTCCGCCATGAGCAAAAGGTATTTAGGAGATACCATTGATATCCATGCAGGTGGGCAGGACCTGACATTTCCACACCATGAAAATGAAATAGCCCAATCTGAAGCAGAAAACGGTGTACCTTTTGCAAGATATTGGATGCATAACGGCTATATCACCATAGATAATGAGAAGATGAGCAAGTCAAAGGGCAACTTCTTTACAGTAAGAGATATAAGGAAGGAATATGAAGGGGAAGTAATAAGATACTTTTTACTGTCTGCCCATTACAGAAGCCCTATAAATTTCAGCCATGAGCTTATGGAACAGGCAAAAAGCAGTCTTGACAGATTAAGGAATGCAAAACAGAATCTGCTATATACTATGGAAAACGGAAAAGAGCAGATTTCGAAAACGGAAGAGGAGAAGCTTCAGGCATTAGGCTCTTTTAAATCAAGGTTTATAAAAGCCATGGATGATGATTTAAATACAGCAGATGGAATAGCTGTAATATTTGAAGCTGTTTCTGTGATAAACAATGTGCTGAAGGATGGAGCTTCCGCAGAATTTGCGGAAAAGGCACTGAAAGAACTTTCCCAACTTTTGGAGGTGCTGGGATTACTAGAAAAGGATGAAGAAACCTCTCTTGATGATGAGGTTAAGAAATTGCTAGAGGAAAGGGAAGAGGCGAGGAAGCAAAAGGACTATAAAAGATCTGATGAAATAAGGGATGCCTTAAAAGAAAAAGGAATAACTGTAAAGGATACTCCCACAGGAGTACAGATTATTAAAGATTAATGGTTAAAGACATTAACACAACGGCGTTAGCCTATATAGGTGACAGTGTCTTTGAGGTTCATGTGAGAAAACATATCCTTGATAAAGGGTATGCTCATGCAGACAAGCTTCATAAGGAAGCAGTAAGATTTGTAAATGCAGAGAACCAGAGCTATGGAATAAAAACAATACTTTCACAGCTTTCAGAAAAGGAACAGGCTTTAGTTAAAAAGGCAAGAAATCATAAGAGCAGCTCTAGGCCAAAAAATGTTGACCCCGTTTCATATAAATGGGCAACAGCCCTGGAGGCTTTAATCGGATACTTGTATCTTGAAGATGATAAAGAAAGACTGAATGAAATAATCATGAAAGTAATCGGGGTAATAGAAGAAAAAAATCATGAGTGAAAACAAAAAGAAAAAGGTGGTCAGGAACAAGGCAAGAGATGTAATAGGGGATTACTGGAGAGTTAACAGAGACATTAACCGTAGGGACAGAGAAGCCACAGAAAATCAAAAGGGTGAACCACTTAGAGGAAATGAAAAGATATATGTGACAGTTATAGTGGTAGGACTTATACTGATTATTTTGCGTTATTTTGTATTGAAAATATGAGGTGAAGAATGAGTAAAGCCGATGTGCTCTTCGTTAACATGGTAAATGAAATACTCGAGAATGGATATTCCTCAGAAGGCTATGATGTAAGACCTCGATGGGAAGACGGAACTAAGGCTCACACGGTGAAAGCTTTTGGTATAGTAAACAGGTACGATCTTTCATCGGAGTTTCCCGCCCTCACCCTAAGGCCTACTCCTATTAAATCTGCAGTGGATGAACTTTTGTGGATATGGCAGAAGAAATCAAACAATGTGAATGATTTAAAAAGCTGCATCTGGGATTCCTGGGCAGACTGTAACGGGTCTATCGGAAAGGCCTACGGCTATCAGATGGGCATTAAATATAAATTCCATCAAGGGGAGATGGACCAGGTGGATAATGTTATCTGGCAACTAAAAAATACTCCCTACTCAAGAAGGATTATGACTAATATTTTTAACTTTTCAGATCTTATGGAGATGGGTCTTGAGCCTTGCGCCTACAGCATGACCTTTAATGTTACAGGCAACAAGCTAAACGGTATATTAAATCAGCGATCCCAGGATATCCTGGCTGCAAACAACTGGAATGTGGTTCAATATTCAGTTTTAATACATATGCTGGCTCAAGTTTCAGGTCTTGAGCCGGGGGAATTTATTCATGTGATTTCAGATGCCCATATTTACGACCGCCATATCCCCATAATCAAGGAGTTAATAGCAAGGCCGCAATATCCGGCACCTGTCTTTGAGTTGAACCCTGATGTTAAGGACTTTTATGATTTTACAGTAGAGGATATTTCTATTAAAGACTACAAAACTAATCCGCAAGTTAAGAACATTCCCATCGCAGTTTAAAGCAAAGGAGAAGAAATGAAAGCAATCGTGGCAGTTGACAAGAATTGGGGCATTGGTAACTGTGGGGAGTTATTGTGTAAGATTCCGGGAGATCTTTTGTATTTTAAGGAAAAGACGAAGGACAAGGTGGTGGTCATGGGAAGGAACACCTTTGAGTCGCTTCCCGGAGGGAAACCTCTTAAGGACAGAGTGAACACAGTTCTTACAAGGAGAGAAAACTATGAAGCTCCCTGTTGTATATGCAGTTGTGACGAGGAATTAAGAAAGCTCCTCAGAGAATATGATGAAGATGACATCTATATAATAGGAGGAGAAAGCGTATACAGGCAGTACTTGGAGGATTGCGATACAATTTATGTTACAAAGATAGAAGGAGACTTCGAAGCGGACACCTTCTTCCCCAACCTGGATCTTGATGACAGGTTTGAGCTTTCCCGAGTAAGCGACCCTTACGAAGAAAAGGGCCTTACTTATCGCTTTACAGAATACAGGAAAAAGAAGGGAACTTGATGATGGAAGGGAAGGACAGGTACATAACGGGGAAGCACCCCGTTTTGGAAGGGTTGAAGATTAAAGGTATCATATGGGAAATCTTTGTACAAAGAGGGACTGAAGGTAATCTGAAAGAGCTCACAGGAGAAGCGGAAAAGGCGGGAATAAGAGTCAGGTCCCTTGATAAAAAGGAGATGGACAATTTGTCATCAGGTGTTTTGCATCAGGGAGTCATCGCAAGAACAGCTCCTTTTAAGTATGGGGAAATGGATGACATATTTAAGCTGGCTTTGGAAAGAGGGGAGGATCCCTTTATAGTTGTTCTTGACCATATTGAAGATCCTCATAATCTGGGAGCAATAGCAAGAAGCGCAGAAGGGGCAGGAGCTCACGGCGTAATCATACCTGAAAAAAGAAGCGCAGATATTACACCTATAGTCTATAAGGTTTCCTCAGGCGCAGTATTTCATATACCTGTAGTTAAGGTAATAAACATTGCAAACACCGTTACAGCCCTTAAAGAGAGAGGAGTTTTTGCAGCAGGCCTTGATATGGCAGAAGAGTCTTATACAGAGAAGGATTTAACAGGACCTTTGGCTTTAGTGGTGGGAGCAGAGGGAAAGGGATTGTCGCGCCTTGTAAAGGAAAAATGTGATTATGTTGTATCCATACCAATGATGGGGGAAATACAATCCTTAAATGCATCAAATGCTGCATCGGTTCTCCTTTATGAAATAAGAAGGCAAAGAGATGAAGGGAAAATATAATAATTTAGAGGATGAAGAACTGGCCAAAATATCTCAGGGCGGGAATAAAGAGGCTATGGAAACACTTCTTTTAAGATATAAAGGCTTCATTCTAGAGAAATCTCAAAAGTATTATATTTCAGGCCTTGAAAAAGAAGATGTAATCCAAGAAGGAATGATCGGCCTTTTTAAAGCTGTTCAAAACTTTGACGGTGAGAAGGGTGCCTCCTTTAAAACCTTTGCAGGCCTGTGTGTAGAAAGACGGCTTATAGACACATTGAGAAGTTCTTTAAGAGATAAGAATAAAATGCTTAATGATTCGCTGTCCTTAGATCGTTTCAGATGTGAGGATAATAAACAGACATTTATGGAATTTATTAAGGACCCGGATCAGGACCCTGAAGAAAGAACTGTTTCAGCCCTGTCAATATCGGCTTTAATGGAGGAAGTAAAAGAAGTTCTATCCTTTCAGGAGCTTACGGTGTGGAAGCTTTTTATTGAAGGACATTCAAGGGAGGACATTGCTGTAAAAACAGGAAAAACCTTGAAGCAGACCAATAACTCCCTGCAGAGAATTAAAGGTAAGATTGCAGAGCTTTTAGGCTGAAAGGCCGTAACCACAAGGGGATATATTTCGTTGACAGGGTTAGACTAATCTAGTATCATATCTTTGTATGTTGTGCTGATGTAGCTCAGTAGGTAGAGCACTTCCTTGGTAAGGAAGAGGTTCGGCAGTTCAAGCCTGCTCATCAGCTCCAACTGAAAATAAAGAGATTCACATATGCATGTATTAGGAGGAAAAGTAAGATGGCTAAGCAAAAATTTGAAAGGACAAAGCCGCATATAAATATAGGAACCATAGGTCACGTAGACCACGGTAAAACCACATTGACAGCGGCAATAACCAAGACACTGTATGACAGATACGGCCTTGGCGGGAAGGTGGACTTTGATCAGATAGACAAAGCCCCTGAAGAAAAGGAAAGAGGAATCACCATAGCAACATCCCACGTAGAGTACGAGACACCAAACAGACACTATGCTCATGTAGACTGCCCGGGACACGCTGACTATGTAAAGAACATGATCACAGGAGCGGCTCAGATGGACGGAGCAATCCTTGTGGTGGCAGCAACAGACGGTCCAATGCCCCAGACAAGAGAGCACATCGTATTATCAAGACAGGTAGGAGTACCTTACATCGTAGTATTCTTAAATAAATGCGATATGGTGGATGATGATGAGCTGTTAGACTTAGTAGAGATGGAAGTAAGGGAGCTTCTTGACCAGTACGAATTCCCGGGAGACGATACTCCCATAATCAGAGGATCAGCTCTGATGGCATTAGAAGATACAGCCGGCCCATGGGGAGACAAGATAATAGAACTCTTTGAGCAGATAGACACATATATTCCGGAACCTGTAAGAGATAACGATAAGCCCTTCAGCATGCCTGTAGAGGATGTTTTCTCCATTACAGGAAGAGGAACGGTAGCAACGGGAAGAGTGGAAAGAGGCGTTCTTACTGTGGGAGACGAAGTAGAAATCGTAGGCCTTACAGAGGAGAAGAGAAAGGTAGTAGTAACAGGAGTTGAGATGTTCAGAAAGCTTTTAGACAGAGCTGAAACCGGAGATAACATCGGAGCACTGTTAAGAGGAGTACAGAGAACTGAAATCGAAAGAGGTCAAGTTCTGGCAGCCCCGGGATCAATTAAACCACATACAAAGTTTAAGGGAGAAGTATACGTGCTTAAGAAGGAAGAGGGCGGAAGACATACACCATTCTTTAACGGCTACAGACCACAGTTCTTCTTTAGGACAACAGATGTAACAGGAGACCTTTCCTTACCTGAAGGTGTTGAAATGTGTATGCCCGGAGATAACATCACAATGACAATTGAGCTTATTACACCTATTGCAATCGAAGAAGGCTTAAGATTTGCCATAAGAGAAGGCGGAAGAACAGTAGGTTCAGGAGTAGTAGTTGAGATAGTTGAGTAAATAGAGACTTAAATAAAGCTCAGGTTAAAAAACCTGAGCTTTTTTATTACTTTTGTACTTAAAGAATGGTAAAATATAATTTAGCTGATAAGCAAAAGGCGGTAAAAATATACATGGAAAAGAAGATAAAAGAAAACAATAACGGCAGCAGTAAAGGCGGAGGACTTTTAAAATACATTGTCCCGGGACTTATTCTATTAATAACTGCAGGAGCTATAGGCACCTTCTTATTGTATCAGGAGACGAAAATCCCCGAACCTATTAACCCTTACAGGAAGGGAGTTGTAATAGGAAACTCTGAAATGGCCCAAAAGGTAATGGAAGAAATGACACTTGAGGAAAAGGTGGGACAACTCTTTGTAACGCCTTACAGGGATGATGGGAGCGACCTTGATGCACTTTCCAATTACCATATTGGAGGGATTATTTACACCGGCACTTTTTTTGAAGATAGGGACCCTGAACAGGCAGCCGGTGTGTTTAAAGGGATGTATGGAAATACATATATTAAGCCTTTTCAATGTGTGGTAGAGGAAGGGGAAGCTTATACGGCAGTATCTAAATGGCCCGCTTTCAGACCATCTCCCTACAAGTTGCCAAGAGCTCTTTATGACGAGAGCGGCCTTGAAGGAGTTTTAAATCAGGAAGAAGAGAAGCTGCTCTTTTTAAGAAGGATGGGCTTAAACTTAAACTTCGGACCTATTACAAACATTGTGACAAATCCCGGAGAAAGCCTTTATGAACAGACCTTGGGTCAGCCAAAGGAGATCGCTTCAGAATATATTAAACGTTTAGTCCTCCTTTATGATGAAATAGGTATGAGCTCAGTGCTAAGGTACTATTCAGGGGACAATACGGAAGCCTTTATGGATGGATGTTACATGGGGGCACCTTCAATAATGATGTCAAACAAGGTGGTGGCAAGTGCGGGAAGTGTGGACAAGAACAGGCCTATTTCCCTTTCTAAAAAATGGCACACCTACTTAAGAGAAGAATTGGGGTTTGAAGGAGTAATTATAATAAGCGATATTGACAGCCATATCTTTGATGAATATTTAGAAGAGGATAAAGTTGCTGTGGCTGCAATTAAAGCAGGCAACAATATGATCTGGGCCACAAATTATGAAGGGGCAATTAAGGATGTTCTTGAAGCTGTTGAAAACGGCACCTTGGAGATTGCTGATATTAATGATTCTGTGTCCAGAGTGCTGACATGGAAAATCAGGTATGGGTTATTGGATTATAAGGATTGACTTAAGAAGATTTAGAAGATGAGAATTATTAAAGGATTAACATTAATATTGGCTGTTTTAATGGTAATAGGAGGAGGCTTTCTCATCTTTCAAAATGAGAAAGCAGAAGTGACCTCTAATAAATCAGCGTAATTACAGATGAAACTATGCTGGCAAGAAGTATTCTAAGTGAAATGTCTTTGGAAGAAAAGGTAGGCCAGCTCTTTTGGAGCAGATGCCCTTTAGGTCAGAAGGCAAATGAGCAAATTGTAAAATTCAGCCCCGGAGGCTATCTTCTTCTGGCAGATTTCTTCGTGGATAAGAACATTGAAAAGGCCAGGGCTGAAATTGCTTCACTTTCTCAAATAGGTAAAGTCCCCGTCGCTTTTTCTGTCATTGAAGAAGGGGGAAAAGATGTGACGGCAACCAGGTTTACAAATTTCCGTACAGAGCCTTTCAATACTTCCAGCGAAGTGTATATGGAAGAGGGCATGGAGGGAATTATAGACTGTGCCAAAGAAAAAGCCGATCTTTTGTCCGACATGGGAATAAAAGTATTATGGGGCCCTGTCTCAGATATTTCCTTAATTCCGGGAAGTTTTATGTACCAGATGAGCCTTAATCAGGACAGTGAAGTGACAGGAGATTATGTTTTTGGGACGGTCAAGACCTTATCTGACAAGGGCGTTTCTTCTGTACTATCCCATTTCCCAGGGTATTCTGAAAATGGGGATGTAAGCAAGGGACCTATTATAGATACAAGAAGCTACAGTGAAATACAGTCCAAGGATATGGTACCTTTTAAGGAGGGAATCCTTGCAGGAGCAGATATGATTATAGTATCACATATAAGATATGTGCAGGTAGACGATGAATATCCTGCATCCCTTTCCCCTGAATGGCACAGGATTCTCAAGGAGGAACTTAGGTATAAAGGATTGGTAATTACGGATAATTTAAGACAGAATGCAATTACAGACACATACGGACTTGCGGAGAGCGCCGTACTTGCTCTGGAAGCAGGAAACGACATGATATTTACTTTTTCCTGTGATATTCAAATACCTGCCGTTATCAACGCTGTTGAAGCAGGCAGGTTAAGTGAAAAAACTATAGATGATAAAGTCTTAAAAGTGTTGAAGTGGAAAATCAAAAGAGGGATTATATCGCCTCAATAAAAGAATCCACATCTTCTTTTACAGTGGCAAAGGAAGTGACCAGCCTAATTACAGTTCTTTCCTTATCAAAGGGACACCAGCGATAGAAGAAAAAATCCTTTTCAAGCTTGCTGACCAAAGATGTAGGAAGTATGGGGAATATTTGATTGGTAGGGGAATGGACGAAGAAGTCGTATCCCTTTTCTTTTATGCCTTCTCTTAAGAGCTTTGCCTTTTCGTTTGCATGTTCCGCAAGTTTAAAATAAAGACCATCCTTAAACATCTCATGAAATTGTATTCCCAGAAGTCTGCCCTTTGCCAGCATGCCTCCTCTTTGCTTCATAATGAAACGAAAATCCTCTTTAAGCCCGGGGTTTACTATGACTAAGGCTTCACCGAAGAGAAATCCGTTTTTAGTGCCTCCTATGTAAAAGGCATCACATAATCCAGGCAGGTCCTGTAATGTAAGATCTTTATTTTCCGAAGATGTAAGAGCGGCACCAAGCCTTGCACCGTCCATATAAAGATACATGTTATGCTCATTAAGCTTTTCTCTTAATGCCATTAATTCTTTCTTACTGTAGATTGTGCCTATTTCCGTAGACTGGGAAATATATAAGAGCTTTGGAAGAACCATATGCTCATCTTCATGCTCTATGATTGTTTCGTCTATCTGATGTGGGAGAATCTTACCGTCAGTGTGGGGTACATGGATTACCTTGTGACCTGTAGCTTCAATGGCTCCCGTTTCATGGACGCATATGTGTCCTGTTTTAGGTGCCAACACTGCTTCATGAGGCCGTAAAAAAGCGGCTATTGCCGTTAAGTTTACCTGAGTCCCCCCCACCATGAAATGAATATCACTTTCAGGCGAGCCAATAAGTTCCTTAATTAAGTCTTGAGCTTCATAACAAAAATCATCCAATGAGTAACCGTCAGTGTGGGCCATGTTGGTTTCCTGAAGTCTTTTAATTATTCTGTCATGAGCCCCAACGCTATAGTCACTTCGAAAATATATCATTTGTCTTTCCTCCTTGTAAGCCGTTTTCTGTTTTATAAATATACTACTCTTTAAAAGTGGGGTTCGCAACCTTTATGGTCTTCTGGTTAAGAAGGCATTTCACAGGGTATTATAAGGGAATACCAGTCTTTTGAAAAAAGGAGGAACAGTGATGAGTACGGACACTAAAGCATATATGTGTTCTATCTGTGGAGAAATTGTAAGGGAAGAGTATCCGCCTGAAACATGTCCTGTATGTGGAGCAAAGAGAGAGAGTTTCCAGGAAGTTGAAAGTGATGACACTTTATTTAAAGCTTCAGAAGAACTAAAAATTACAATTGTGGGAGGCGGTCCTGCAGGTACTACTGCTGCTTCTGAAATAAGAAAGAGGAACAAAGCCTGCCAAATTGAGATTATCGGAAAAGAGGATGTTCTGGGATATAACAGGCCCAGACTTACCAAGGGCATTATGAAGAATCTTGATATGACAGGGTTTTTTATAAAAGATTATCCCTGGTATGTGGAGAATAAAATAAAAATCACGTTAAGCACTGAGGTTACAAAGGTTGACCCTCTTGGTAAAACTATTACTTTGGAGGACGGAAGCACCAGAAGTTACGACAAGCTGATCATCACTACCGGCGCCAAATCTCAAGTACCAAAGATGGAAGGACTTGAGTTGCCCGGTGTTTTTACGTTAAGGAGTCTTAAGGATGTAGAAACCATAAAAGAGTACATTAAAACCGGCGTTAAAACAGCTGCTGTAATAGGAGGCGGTGTGCTGGGTCTGGAGACTGCTTCAGAGTTAAACAAAGAAGGATTAAAGGTTACCTTGATACAGCGGTCGGGAATAATAATGAGAAAACAGCTGGATCAGGAGGGCGCATTATTTCTGGAGGATATTATTAAGAACAAGGGCGTAGATATTAAAACCAATGTGGATATAAAGGGCATAACAGGTAAGGGCAAAGCAGAAGGTGTTATGGTATCTGACCAAGTGGTGCCTGCTGAGCTTGTGATTATTTCCGCAGGAGTTATAGAGAATCAGAGCATTGCCGAGCAGGCAGGAGCACAGGTAGAGAAGGGAATAATCGTAAATGAGAAAATGGAGACCTCTCTTTCTGATATTTATGCTGCAGGAGATTGCGCAAGGTTTAAAGGCAAGAACTTTGCCTTGTGGCCTGAAGCCACTGCCATGGCAAAGGTAGCTGCTCAGAATGCTGTTGGAGAAGATGCCTCATATGAAGGAATCCTTCCCAGCGTCAGCTTCGTAGGCTTTGATACGGTTCTTTTCTCCATAGGAGATCACGGGGAGGATGAAACAAAAGTCTATGAGACAAAAGAGAATATTAACAGGGGAAAGGGCGTATATAAAAAGTATTATTTTGAGGACGGGAAATTTGTAGGAGGGATTTTAATCGGAGATACCAAGGCTCTCACAGAGCTGCTTTCCGCCTGTAAAACAAAGAAGCCAATGGATGAAATGAGCATCTGATGAAGATTGAATTAATAGCTACAGCCACCTTTGGACTTGAATCGGTTGTAAAGAGGGAAATAGAAAAGCTGGGATACAGGATTCTTAAAACGGAAGACGGCAAGGTTACTTATTTATCTGATGAAAGAGGAATCGTAAGAAGCAACTTGTTGCTCAGGGCTGCTGACAGGGTCCTTTTAAAGATGGGCGAGTTTAAGGCCACCACATTTGAGGAACTGTACCAGCAGGTAAAAGGGATTCCCTTTGAGGAATGGATTCCTCCTGACGGGAAATTTACAGTATCGGGAACATCGGTGAAATCTACCTTGCATCATGTCCCAAGCTGTCAGTCCATTACGAAAAAGGCAATAGTTGACAGGCTTTCATCTGTTTACGGTATTAAGGAATTTGCTGAAACAGGAGATGAACATGGAGTTAAGGTGACCATACTTAAGGACCGGGTTACCCTAACCATGGACACATCAGGCAAAGGCCTTCATAAAAGAGGATACAGAGTTAAGGAAGTGGAGGCACCTATTAAGGAGACCTTGGCCGCCAGCTTGGTGCAGCTGTCCTTTTGGAACAAGGACAGAATTTTATTGGACCCATTTACAGGCTCCGGGACTATTCCCATTGAGGCTGCCATGATAGGCATAAACATGGCGCCGGGTCTTTTGAGAGATTTTGTTTCAGAAGGCTGGAACACCATAGATAAGAATTTATGGGAGGAAGAGAGAAAAAAGGCAAGAGAAGAGATCTTAAATATCAAGCTTAAGATTGGAGGAAGCGATCTTGATGTAGAAGCAGTAAAAAAAGCTGTAGAAAATGCGGGGAAAGCAGGAGTGGATCATCTTATAGAGTTTTCAATGAAAGATATTAAGGATTTAAGAACCACAGAAAAAAATGGAGTAATTGTTACCAATCCTCCGTACGGGGAAAGAATAGGAGACAAGAAAGAGATAGAGTATATCTATAAGGCTTTGAGCGAATTTATGAAAGAAAACCCTTCCTGGTCATTGTTTATAATATCCTCGGATAAGGAGCTGGAATCCAAAGTTATGGGAAGGCCTGCAGACAGAAGGAGGAAGCTGTATAACGGCAGGATTGAAACCACATTCTATCAATTTCATGGCATAAGGGAGTAATTTTAGAATATATAAGACGTTTTCATTGACAAAGATAGCAAATAGTGCTATCTTTTTGTTTGTTATCACAATTATTTGCATTAAATAGGAGGTTTTATTATGGGAATCAACTTAAAAGGACGAAGCGTTCTTACTTTGATGGACTTTTCGCAGGAAGAAATACGTTATTTGCTTGACTTGGGCCACGATTTAAAATCACAAAAGAGAATGGGCGTGAGACAAGGCGTATTAAAGGGCAAGAACGTTATGCTCATGTTTGAAAAGGCATCAACCAGAACGAGAAGTGCCTTTGAGGTTGCCTGCTTTGATGAAGGCGCCCATGTTACCTTCATGGACATTAAGATGTCTCAGATGCTTACAAAGGAATCTGCAGAGGATACGGCTAAAGTCCTGGGCAGGTTTTATGACGGCATTGAATATAGAGGATATAAACAGAAGGTGGTGGAGGAGCTTGCTATGTTTTCGGGAGTTCCTATATATAACGGTCTTACAGATGACGACCATCCTACTCAGGTTTTGGCTGACCTTATGACTATAGAGGAACATGTGGCAAAGCCCTTAAACAAGGTTAAAGTAGTTTTTGCAGGAGATGTTAAAAACAATGTGAGCATAGCATGGATGTACGGAGCCTCCAAAATGGGCATGCACTATGTGGGCTATGGACCTGAAGAAATCATTGCACAGATACCGGAGGAGATTATAGAAAAAATCAACAGCGCTTGTGATTACTCAGGAGGAAAAGTAGAGCTTACTCAGGACCCCAAGTGTCTTCACGGCGCAGATATAATTTATACGGATGTATGGGCATCCATGGGTGAAGAGGATCAGATTCCCGAAAAGGTTAAGCTGCTCACCCCCTACAAAATCACAATGAAGATGCTGAAGGATACAGAGAATCCCGATATAGTTTTCCTTCACTGCCTTCCTGCTTTCCATGATTTTGAGACTAGAATGGCAAGGGACCAGATGGATAAGGGCTATGATATAAGAGAGGTGGAGGATGAGGTGTTTCGCTCAAGATACTCCAAAGTTTTTGATCAGTCGGAAAATAAAATGCACAGCATAAAAGCTGTGATGGTGGCCACAATAGCTTAAGGCGGTATTAAAGGGATGAGCGGGAAAAACATTGTAATTGCCTTGGGAGGAAATGCCCTTGAGAACGGAAAGAGCCTTCCCACTTCTGATAATCAAATGCAGGTAATAAAAGAGACCTGTAAGCATATTGCGGAAATAGTTAAGGAAGGCTATAGAGTAACCATTGTCCATGGCAACGGCCCTCAGGTGGGCAGGCTGCTTTTGGCAATGGAGGAAGGTAAGGAAAGCTTACCTTCCCTTTCTCTTGATGTGCTTGATTCAATGACACAGGGCTATATAGGTTATCAGCTTCAACAGGCCTTGTCCTATGAGCTTGGAAGCAGAGGGCTGCCAATGGATGTAACGACTGTAGTAACCCAAGTGGTTGTGGACAAAAATGATATTGGATTTTTGAGCCCCACAAAACCTATAGGCCCCTTTTACACAGAAGAGGAAGCGGAAAAATTAATGAAGGAAAATAAGGGAGTTTATAAAAAGGATGCAAACAGAGGATACAGGAAGGTGGTGGCTTCGCCAAAACCTCTTGAGATTGTGGAGATTGATAGAATCAGAAGGTTGTCAAAGAAGGGTATTGTCATCGCCTGCGGTGGCGGAGGAATACCTGTGGTGGAAGAAGGGGGCTGCTATAAAGGAGTGGAAGCAGTAATAGATAAGGACTATGCAGCTGAGCTTTTGGCGGAAGGTCTTAGGGCTGACATCCTTTTAATTCTCACGGCGGTGGACAATGCTTCTTTGGACTACGGAACGGGCAATGAAAGACCTGTTCATAATGTAAAAGTAAAAGAGCTTAAAGTTCTGGTTTCAGAGGGCCACTTTGCCGAAGGCAGCATGCTTCCAAAAATTTCTGCAGGTATAAAATTTGCGGAACATAAAAAACATAAAACGGCGGTAATTACTTCTCTTAATAAAGGCCTTCAAGGGCTTAAAGGAAGTGAAGGAACGATTATCAGCATGTAAAAAAGCGCCTTTTGAAAGGCGCTTCAGACTGTAGACAAAGCGTCTCAGAAAGCAATAGCTTCTGCGACGCTTTTCTTGATTTTCAGTAATTGAATTAAATATTTGAATAGCTTCAATAAAAAAGAGGCGTCAGATGGCCCCAAAAGCCCTTTCTTTTTCTTCATCTTAGCTAGTTTCTTTAGATTCATACACGCAAAGGTGAGTCCGACTTTCATTTCCATCAGGGCCTTGCCGTTATACCTTGTGTATCGCATCCCGTGATATTCCTTTGCTGTTCCAAAGATTCGTTCAATGTTCTCTTTGCGCTTTTCATACCATTCTTTCATTCCAGCGGTATGACGAATCTCTTCGCAGGTTTCAAGGTATGATTCCCAAATATGCCTTGTAATAACTTTTTGGTGGTTTCTGCTCTCCGTGCACTGGGATAGATAAGGACAGTTCACACAAACGGATGGCTTGCTTTTGTATTCTCGGTAACCCCAACGATTTGTAGTAGAATATTCTAAGACTTGATTATTAGGACACAGATAAGAGTCGTAGTATTCATCGTAGACGTATTCATATTTCTTAAAAAACCCTTTCTTTGTCATAGGCCTGTGGTAGGGGTAAACGGGCTTTATATTATCGTCAAGTAATGCCTTAGCAATTGCGGGTGTCTTGTAACCTGCGTCCAACACCATCAATTCAGGATCATACTCTTTCATCTTTTCGTAGATTGCAGGAAAGGTTCTGCTATCATGCTCATTCCCTGGATGAATAGTGTATCCTAGCACCCATCCATTCTGATCACATGCCGTTTGGGTAACATAAGCAAAATCTTTCTTATGCTCTCCTTTGTGAAACAAACCACTTTCTGGATCGGTAGTGCTCTGCTGCACTTTCTTGGTTGTGGGGTTATCATCATCGTCTTTTTTATCTGCAAATGGCTTTTTCCCATGTTCCTGCCTATCCTCGTTGATTTCCTTAAACAGTTTCGCTTCGTAGTCTAATGATTGGACTTTTGCCGTTATCTTAATAGATTTCTTTTTGTTAGCATTCGCTTTGACATGCGTTGCATCTACGAAAATTACAGAGGAATCTATCATGTCATGCAGGAAGCACTCCTCTAAAATTTTCCCGAAAATTTGTTCAAACAGATTTGTACCTTTGAATCGACGGGTGTAGTTCTTCCCGAAGGTACTAAAGTGAGGTACAGAAGATGTGAGATCCAACCCTAAAAACCATCGATAGGCTACATTTACTTCGATTTCCCGGATTGTCTGTCTCATACTGGGAATGCCATATAGATATTGAAGAAGCGGAATTTTGATTAGCAAGACAGGATCTAGGCTTGGCCTTCCTTGATCTTGAGAGTACTTGTCTTGCACAAGTTCGTAGATAAAGGAAAAATCTATCGCCCGATCAATGTCTCTCAGAAGATGATTTTCAGGAACAAGCTCATCCGCTGAAACAAAATGAATTTGATTCCTCTGGTTCCCAGTATCTTTTATCATCATTTTTGACCACCTCATTTCAATTTAATTATATCATGAAAATGCCAATAAGCGTTGCAGTTTCAATATTTTAAGTGTGATTTGCATAAGAAAAGTCGCAGAAGAAATCTGTTGTCTTCTGCGACTTTGTCTACAGTCTGAAGCGCCTTTTGAAAGGCGCTTTTTATATGTGAGTATTTCTTATGCTTCAAGAGTCTTAAGAGCCAATTCTTTTTCTGCTTCTCTATCTGCTAAAACTTTTGCATATTCTTCGTCAGTCATCTTAGTCATGGAGATTCCTGTAAATCCATAGAATATGGAAATCAGTGGATTCAGTAGGTTAAGGTATGCATACTGTGCATATCCGCCACCTGCTTGCCATGCTTTAACTCCAAGGAATGAACCCATTGTTGCTCCGCATGTGTTCCATGGAACTAATGAAGAAGTCATTGTTCCTGAGTCTTCAAGAGCTCTAGATAAGTTCTTGTGATTCAGTCTTCTGTCTTCGAAAGCTTCCTTGTACATTCTTCCTGGAAGAATGATAGCTAGGTATTGGTCTGCTGCAATGATGTTCATTATGATACAGCTGAATACTGTGATTGTAACAAGGGAGCCTGTGCCTTTTGCAAATTTTAGAAGTGCTTTTGCAAGAGAGCTTAACATGCCTGAAGCATCCATAACTCCACCAAAGCACATAGCACAAATGATGAGGTTAATTGTCCACATCATGGAATCCATACCGCCTCTTGAGAGAAGGTCGTAGATTTCGGTAATTTCTGAACTGGATTCATATCCATAGTGAAGAATTCCGAACCATTCGTTAAGAGCAACACCCTGGAAGATTCCGCCGGCAACGCAGCCTAAGAATACGCCGCCTAAAAGACCTGGTAAGGCAGGCAACCTCAAAGCAACGATTACAATAACTACTAGTGGTGGAATCAGAAGGGCTGGGTTGATGTTAAATTCATCAAGGATACCTTCCTGAATCATAGTAACGTTTGACATATCAACGTCGATCTTTGAGTGGCCTGCACCTAAAATAGCATAAAGAATAAGTGCGATTATAAGTGAAGGTGTAACAGTCCAGACCATGTGTCTGATATGGTCAAATAAGTTTGAGCCTGCAATAGCAGGAGCTAAGTTTGTGGTGTCTGAAAGAGGAGACATCTTATCACCAAAGTATGCTCCGGACACAGCAGCACCAGCTGTCATTGCTGGGTTAATGCCAAGACCCATTCCAACACCAACAAGAGCAATTCCGATGGTGCCGGCAGTAGTCCAGGATGAACCGGTTGCAAGAGATACGATAGAGCAGATTAAACAACCTGCAAACAGGAATATGCCAGGCTTTAAGATCATTAAGCCATAATAAATCATAGCTGGCACAACGCCGCCTGCTATCCAAGAACCGATAAGCGAGCCTACGCACATAAGAATGAGCATAGCCTGCATGGAACGGTTGATGGAAGCTAGGATTCCTGCCTCGAGAAAGCTCCACTTGTAGCCATTTAGAGCGGCAACGATGCCGGCTACGCAAGCGGCACAAATAAGTGGAATATGTAATTCCATATAGTCTGTACCGAACATGGAGTAGATTAGTGCTGCTATGGTAAATGCAAATACCAACAGCACTTGCCACATTGGGATTTTCCTACCCATAATAAGTCCTCCTTAAATATAAATAAAAAATAATACCTTGAAACAAATGTAACTTTGTCACAAGTAAATTATAGCATAGAGGCTACCATTGTCAATTATTAGGCAGACTCAAAGGGCCTTTGTACTTGAATAAATACATGTGATATACTTAAAGCATGACGGCAGGAAGGAGAAGGAGATGAAAAAGTTAAGACTTTTTGTTTTGGGCTTTGGAAATGCAGGCAAGGCTTTCACCAGGCTATTGATTTCAAAACAGGAAGAAATTGAAAAAGCATTCAAAACCCAGGTGAAGGTTACAGGCATAATGACCTTGTCAAGGGGTTCAATTTATGAGCCTTTAGGCATAGATTTAAGTCTGGCTTTAAATGAAATAGAGAAAAATGGAGTTTTTTCCAAGCCCAATATTCATATGGATGCAAGGAAGGCCCTTGAGATGCTTGAGTACGATGCGCTTATAGAGCTGACTCCTCTTAATCCTGAAAACGGTCGGCCTGCAATTGATCATGTGAAAACGGCTTTGATGGAGGGAAAACATGTGATTACCGCAAATAAAGGACCGGCGGCCTTTTCCTATAAAGAATTAAAGGCTTTGGCAGATGAGAAGGGAGTAAGATTTCTTTGTGAAACTGCTGTAATGGACGGCACACCTGTATTTAATCTTGTGGAAAAAACTCTTTTGATGAGCGAGGTGACCGGCTTCAGAGGTATCTTGAATTCCACCACCAATTTCATTCTTGATGAAATGGGCAAGGGAAGGGAATACGGTGACATCTTAAAAGAAGGAACAGAAAAAGGTTTTATTGAAAGAGACCCTAAAATGGATGTAGAAGGGTTTGATGCTGCCTTTAAAACTGCTGTTCTCATAAATGTGCTGATGGATGGAAATGTTACGCCTCTTCAAATTGAGAGAGAGGGTATAGAAAATATTACAGAGGAGGATATCAGCAAAGCCTCTATGGAGAACAAGAAACTTAAGCTTGTATCAAGGGGAGAAAGAAGAGACGGAACCGTTAAAGGAAAAGTGTCAGTAGAAAAGGTGCCTGCTGATGATATTTTCTATAACATAGAAGGAACTTCCTCTGTATTAAGTGTTACTACAGATTTAATGAAAACCATATCCATTATTGAACATGAGCCTTTAATAGAGCAGACTGCTTACGGCCCCTTCTCAGACCTTCTTAGAATTATCACAAATACGTGATATAATAAAATACTCCGTTACTTAAAGGAGGTATTCTACATGGATTCTATAATTTTTATTTCCAACCGATTGCCTGTTACTGTAATAAAAGATGAAGAGGGAATCAGATATAAGGAAAGCATAGGCGGGCTTTCAACAGGCCTCAAGTCTTACCATGAAGCAGGTGACAGCCTGTGGATCGGATGGCCGGGTATTGACAGCAACAGCCTTACAGAGGATGAAAAAAAAGAAATCACAAAGACATTGTTAACAAGGTATAAGTGTGTTCCCGTTTTTCTTTCAGAGGAAGAAATTGAAAAATATTATTTTGGGTTTTCCAACAGCACTATATGGCCTATGTTTCATTATTTTCTTTCCAAAAGCCATCAGGACCAGGAAACATGGATTGCTTATTCAGAGGTGAATAAAAAATTCTTTGATGCTCTATCTCCTTATATGAAGGCCGATGCTGTGGTTTGGGTTCACGATTATCAGCTTATGCTGCTTCCGGGGCTCATAAGAAGCGAGTTTACAGAGGCAAAGATAGGATTTTTTCTTCACATTCCCTTTCCTTCCTTTGAGATTTTCAGGCTTTTGATCTGGCGTAAAGAAATACTGGAAGGGCTTCTTGGGGCAGATGTTCTGGGATTTCACACCCACGATTATGTCCGTCATTTTCTAAACAGTTCAAGAAGAATTTTAGGGTCAGAGGATCACTTTAATACCATTGAATATGAAGGCAGGAGAATATATGCGGATGCCTTCCCCATGGGCATTGACTATGAATTTTTTGAGAAGAGGGAAGGAGATCTCAAGGTGTGGCAGGAGCTTGCTTCCGCTGAGGAAAACCTGAAATTGAGATTTATCCTTTCAGTAGACAGGCTGGACTATACAAAGGGAATTCCTGAGAGAATAAGTGCTTTTAAGCAATTCCTGATTTCAAATCCTGAATATAAGGAAAAGGTATGCATGATCCTTATTATCGCGCCCTCAAGAAGGCAGATCGATACATACGAGGATTTATTAAAGGAGATAAGAGAACTTATAAGCGAGCTGAACGGAGAGCTGGGAACGTTGAACTGGATACCTGTCTGGTTTTTCTATAAAGGGTTTTCACAAGAAGCCCTCATTAACTTTTACAGACATGCTGATTTACTTTTAGTCACTCCTTTAAGGGACGGAATGAACCTGGTGGCAAAGGAATATCTTGCTGCAAGAAGAGATGCTCCCGGCACCATTGTTTTAAGCGAAACTGCAGGGGCGGCAAGTCAACTGGTGGAAGCCGTTATCGTTAACCCCAACGATTTGAATGCAATTTCAGCAGGGATTAAACAGGCCTTGGAAATGCCGGAGGAGGAGAAGGCCATTAGAACCAAGGTTATGCGCAACAGGATAAGAAGTTACGATGTACATTTTTGGGCCGGGGAATTTATCGATACACTTAACAGGAAAGTGGCGGAAAATGCGTCCAAGATTCCTCAAATAAATCTGGATAAAAATCAAAACCTAGTTTTAGAAGCATATAAAAAAGCTGATAACAGATGTTTGTTCCTTGATTACGACGGAACAATAACCGGGTTTAAAGCCCTTCCTGAGCATAGCGGCCCCGACATGGAACTGCTGTCAGTTTTGGAAAAACTTGTTCAAGATAAAAAGAACAAGGTTGTGCTTGTATCGGGAAGAGATAAAGAAGTCATGGAAAAATGGTTTGGACATATGGAGGCTCTCAGGCTTGTGGCAACTCACGGGCTTTGGCATAAATCTGAGAAAAATGGAAAGTGGCACAAGACCATGGCTGCATCAAATAGGTGGAAGAAATCGGTTTTGCCAATAATGAAACTTTATACAGATTATATGCCCGGTGCATTTATTGAGGAAAAGGACGGATCACTGGTTTTGCACTACAGGCAATGCGACCCTGATATGGTTTCCATGAAAATAAATGAGCTTAGAGAAACCATCAATGTAATGATAAAAAATTCAACTCTTGAGCTTCAGGAGGGGAATAAAATATTGGAGGTTAAGGACCAAAGGGTTAATAAAGGTATTGCGGTAGAAAAGGTTTTGGGGAAGAATAAATGGGACTTCATTTTGGCTGCAGGAGACGACATAACAGATGAGTATATGTTTTTCGGCATGCCTGATGATGCCTTTACCATAAAAATCGGACTATCCCCCACAGCGGCAAAATATCGTTTAAAATCCTATCGACTTATGAGAAACCTGCTTGCTCTTATGGGCGAAATTTCAAATGAAAGCGGATGATAAAAATGGCACGAAATAAATACATATATACAATTAAACCAATACCCTTGGATAACGCCGGCATACTTTTAAACGAGGCCCTCTTTCATAATGCCAACGGCTATATAGGCATAAGATATGATTTTGAAGAGGAATATCCTGAAGGGTATGAATTCATAAGGAGCCAGTACATTAACGGGTTTTACGATGAAACGGAAGTATCCCACCCTGAAAGACTGTACGGCTTCATTGATGAAAAGCAATTCATGGTGGATGTGGCAAACACTCAGACCATAAAAGTCTATTTGGGAAATGAAATGTTTACCATGTTTTCGGGAACGGTGATTGACAGCAGTATATCCCTTCATATGGACAAGGGAGTAACAGTAAGAGAGGTTCACTGGAAATCTCCTTCAGGGAAGGAAATATTAGTAAAGATAACAAGGATGACATCCTTTTTTCAGCCCTCTCTCTTTACCATAGAGTATGAGATTACTCCTCTTAATTTTTCAGACAATCTTGTTATAGAATCTGTTCACGAAGTAGATGTGGAAAACTTTTCAGACCCTGAGGATCCAAGAACGGCAGTCTATTGTCAGAAGTGCATCAATCCTACAAACTGCGAGATAAGGAACGGGGCATCATATATAGGAGCCATAACATCCAGATCCACCCTCCAAGTTTACAGCGGCGTTAAGAATGTGCTTTCTCAGGAAGAGACTCCTGAACACTACGTAAAAGATAATACAGCAATCTGCGTGTTTAGGCCCATGGCCAGAGAGGGGGAATGTATTACCCTTAGAAAATACACTGTATTTTGTGATTCCTTAAGATATGAAAACTGTATCGACCAGACTTATCTGGAGATGGATAATGCCACAAACGTACCTTTGGAAAAACTGTATGAACAACAGGAAGCATACTTGAAGGAGTTTTGGGATAACTGCGATGTAACCATTAAGGGGGATAAAGAATCAGATACAGCCTTAAGATATAATATGTTTCAACTTCTTCAATCTGCAGGTAAGGACCCTTACTGTTCAATTTCACCAAAGGGCTTAAGCGGAGAAGGCTATGAAGGCCATTACTTTTGGGATTCCGAGATGTATATACAACCGTTTTTCACCATTACCAATCCTCATATTTCAAGGAACCTTATTGAGTTTCGATACAGAACACTGGAAGAGGCAAAAGAAAATGCCGGCCTTTTGGGACATAGAAAAGGTGCGCTTTATCCTTGGAGGACCATTAACGGAAAGGAGTGTTCCGGGTATTTCCCCTCAGGGTCGGCCCAGTATCACATCAATGGGGCTGTTGCCTATGCGGTTATAGCATACTTTCTTGCAACGGGGGATGAAGATTTTCTTATTGAGAAGGGTGCTGAAATTATTTTTGAAACTGCCAGGCTATGGGTGGATTTAGCCTGCCATTATAAAGGCAGATATCACTTAAACGATGTAACAGGCCCCGATGAATACACATGTATTGTAAACAATAATTACTACACCAATGTGCTTTGCAAATACCATTTAGAATGGGCAGTTAAAATCTATAAAATGTATGAAAAAGATCAAAGAATGGAAGAGCTTTTAAAAAAACTGAATCTGTCAGTGAAGGAGATCAGAGGTTTTGGCAAAGTGGCTTCCAATATGTACCTCCCATATAACAAGGGGTTAAATATTAATCCTCAGGATGACTCCTTTTTAAAGAAAAATGAATGGGTATCTGAAGAGGGAGGAAAAGGTAAAACTCCTCTGTTTATGCGCTACCATCCTCTTCATCTCTTTAGACATCAGGTATGCAAACAGGCAGATACGGTTCTGGCTCACTTTATACTGGAGGATGCCCAACCCTATGAAGTAATGAGGGATTCATTTCTATATTACGAAAAACGTACTGTTCATGACTCCTCCCTTTCACGATGTATATTCAGCATTATGGCCGCCAGGCTTCATATGAAGGAAAAAGCCGTATCCTATTTGGGGGAAGCTTTGAAAGTAGATCTGGCCAACTTGTTTGGAAATACAAAGGACGGAATCCATACAGCCAACATGGGAGGAAGTTATATGGCTATAATCCACGGGTTTGGAGGGTTCAGGCTAAAGGAGGGACATATATCCTTCTACCCCATTTTGCCGGAAAACTGGGAAGGATATGAGTTTAAGATTTGCTATATGGGAAGGAGATTGAACATAATAGTAAAAAGGAAAGAGGTACAGTTTATTTTGGAGAAAGGGAGTCCTTTAGATGTGATGATATATGGCAGGGAGCATCATATTAATAGAAATATTAGAGTCCCCCTGTTGGAAAACGGAGAAAATATAGATGAAGTATGAGGCTGTGATCTTTGATTTAGACGGTGTAATTGTTATTACCGATTCTTACCATCAGAAAGCCTGGAAAATTTCGGCCCTGGAATTCGGCATAGATTATAAAGATGAATGGGAAGAGGAGCTTAAAGGTCTTGACAGGAGAGAGAGCATGGAAAGGTTGCTTAAACTGTCTGAAAAGCTACTTTCCAAAGAGGAAAAAAAGAAGTTCCTTCACAGAAAGAACGAACTGTACCTAGAGCTGATTGAAGGGCTGAATGAGGCAGTCGTAATGAGGGGAGTTAAAGAGACTATTATAGAACTTAGAAAAAATGGGATTAAAACAGCTGTAGGCTCAACAAGTAAAAACGCCATGAGAATCCTCTCACTGATAGGATTAACAGATTTGTTTGATTACGTATCCTACGGGGAGAACATTAAAAAGGGGAAACCGGAGCCGGAGGTGTTTTTAAATGCAGCCGCTCATTTGAAGGTGTCTCCTTCAAAATGTCTTGTAGTGGAAGATGGGGAGGCAGGAGTTAAGGCAGCAAACAGAGCTCATATGGATTGCGCATATTTGTCGAAAAAAAGAAGAAGCCCCTATGCCCAATATAATATTGAAATCATAGAGGCTATTCTCCCTATTGTATTTTCTTAAAAAAGTATTTTATTCTTCTATACCGTTCCATTCATCTCTGTCTCTATTCCATTCAGGGTAGTTTTCAAGAATTGGGCAAGGCATGTCTACACCTACTATAGCTACTATGTTGTTGTCAGAATCAAATACAGGGGCAAAGCAGGACCACATGGGAACATCATCATCCCATCCTGAGCGGGCTGAAGCCACAAAGCCATTATAAGCTTCTTCAAACTGAACTTCGAATCCGTAATTTTCTAACCAGTCGTCGGGTTCCTCTGATCCATCAACAGTGATAAAATAATCGCCTGAACCATCGGTTATCATTGCATACACATAGTAAGCGCCAAATTGAATTCTGGCTGTATCCAGAACTTCCTTTAATTCCCAATAGAGAGGGTTCTCTTGACCGCCACCCTCCAACATAAGCTGATCGTGACTTTCTGCCCATTCACCATGAACCATTTCACCGATTCCTCTTACAATAGAAAGCTCAGCATCAACAAAAGCCGAAAGATCCTGAGGCATTTCATCTCTAAAGTCATCGTTTTCTACAGCTCCTCCCCCTCCGCATCCTGCAAAGGAGAAGACCAAAAGTAACATTAAAAAGACAAGCAGTACCTTTTTCATTTTCTCACCTTTCCTTTCACACTATAATTGCTAAAAGTACGACACACTTCGGTCATTATAGCAGAGAAAGAGTAAAAAGTACACCAATATCCCATTGATACAGGTGTACTGCTTAGCGGAATCTTTGGGTTAAAAGAAAATGTTAATTCTTAATTGAAATAAGAGTAACGGCTTCAGGTTCAAGTTCCATGTCTATATCCAGAAATGTTTTAGCTTCCAAAAAGGAAATTTCCAACTTGCCTTGAGAAAGGTGATTTACAGAGTCTCTCAAAACTTCATCTAGGGCTCCTTCCTCTCTTAAATATTCAGGAAGGGAAAAGCAGCTGTTTCCCTTGTTGAAGGTTTTTTTTATGACAGAAAGCTTTCCCTGAATATTGTTTATATGAATGTGAGCCTTTATAGTCTGGTCCTGGTTATGATGGAAAATAAGGGTATGAATGGCATTCTTTTCTTTTATGATCATATACTGTTCTCTCTTTTCAGTAACATCTCCATCTATTGAAGCTATAAGAGAAAGGCCATAATAAAGAGGTGTAAACAAGCCTTCACTTGTAATCAAATAATTATCTGAAGAAGAGAGAGGCACATAGTTTATCTGATTTGACAGAAGATGGTCTACAGCTTCTGAAACTGTCGTAAGGCAATTACAGTCCTGAAGTTTTGTTGATAAAGAGTCTATGGATAGGGCTGCTAAACCCAGATCCTGTAAAAAATCAAAGGCGCCTTTACCACGGCCTTTTGGAGGGGCCCAGTATTCAAGGGGCAGCTTGAGATCCAAAAGAGGGTAAAGGAGGTTGATAGCATCCTGGCGGTTCTTTATATCTGAAAGAAGTTTTTGGTCCAAAATTATTGAAGAAGGGCATAGTGCTAAAACCGAATCCTTAAGATAGGACAACAAGTATATTTCTTCTCTTGTAGAAAGTACCAGTTTGAATGAGATGCTCTTTTTAAAGTTATATCCTTTCCGAAAATCATATTTAACCGGAATAAAAATATGTTGGGATGTTTTTGATGAAGAAGTCCGTTCTCTGTTTTTCTCCTTGTCCACAATAAAGTTTTCCAAAAGCCTGAAAGCCTCTGCCTCTTCAAAAGGCGGGTGGTACGTTCTTTCACATGGTTTTAACTGATTTCTGTATTGGGCAGGAGTAATGGAGTACCAGGTTTTGAAGCATTTGTTAAAGTAGGCCAGGGAAGAAAAACCGCAAAACCCTGCTACCTGAGTAAGGGAAAGCTGATTTTCCACCAGAAGCTTCTCCGCAAATTCCAGACGCACATAGTTTAAAAAGTTTTGAAAGCTTAAGCCTGAGGTGCTTTTTATAAGATGAGATACGTAGTAGGGATTCAGGTAAACCAAATCTGCAAGATCATCCAGAGCAATCTTTTTGTCGTAATTTAAATATATGTATTTAATTATCTCATAGAGTCTGGCAAGATCTACGTTTGAAGCGTCAGTATGGCCTGCCTTAAATTTAAAATCCTCAATGAAAAAGCCTTGAAACTGATTTACAAGATTAAATATTAAATCCTCAAGAAGAGCCATTCGATCCTCATTAGTGTATTCATCTCTCATATAAGAAAGAGCCGTCTTTGCAATATTGCTTTTTAAAACTGAAACCTTTTTCTGCAGGTCCTTATATTTCAAAGTAGAGGTTTTACTGTAATCTTCACAGGCGAAAATCATGTAATCGATATTGGGATAAAGGTCAAGGAAAAATTCCACATCGATATGCATGCTCAAAATAATCGCATCCTTTGAAGTGCCATAGATTCTATGCATATCTTTAGTATCAACAATAAGCACATCGGAGGCCTTGAGGTTGTATAAAACATTATGGATTTTACAATGGGTGGTTCCCTTCAGCACAAGAAGAATTTCCAGCTCGTCATGGAAATGAAAATCTTCCTGGGCCACATTTATGAAATCAGCCCTGTAAGGCACTTTCTTTTGAAATTCAGTAAATTCCAGTAACAATTTTGCCCTCTCATATATGATATTGCGATATTACATGTTGAATGTTGCGACGGTCAACTTCGAAGGAATTTAACAATGCAACATGTTAAGCAAATTACAGCAATAGTAAAGTCCCATTCCCTTCTATGAAGAATTATAATCTATTTGTATAAATATTTCAAAAATACAATTATTTAGAGGTAAGATATGAAAAAAATAGTGATTTTAGGTGTGGGAGCACAAGGCTCCACAGTGGCAAAATTCATAGACAAAGATGAAAATGTAAAAAAAATCATCTGTGCCGACTACGATGAGAAGGCTGTTAAAGAGTTGGTAAAGGAGCTCTCAAAGGGTGAAGGCGCAAAGGTGGATGCATCAAGCGAAGAGAGCATCATAAAGGTTATAGAAGGAGCCGACCTTGTTGTAAACGGTCTTCCTCTTGCTTATGGTAAAAATGTTCTTGAAGCCTGCTTGAAGGTTGGGGCTGATTACCAGGATTTTGCCGCCACTGAAGCTATTCATGAGGACTGGGTGGAAGGTATAAAAATTCTTTACAAAGATTATGCAAAGCGCTTTGAAGAAATTGGAAGAGTGGCTCTCATTGCCACAGGCTCAGCGCCTGGTCTTATATTAGTAGTTACAAGAGATTTAATGAAGCATTTCGACAGCTGCGATACTATTTACAATTTCGTCTATGAAGGAGTGGAAGCAAAAAGATTTTTGCCTTTCTGGTGGTCTCCGGTTACAGCTATGAACGATATGGCAGCAGATGCTACAGCTTTCGTTGACGGTAAGCTGGTTAAAACAATTCCCTTTAGTCTACCTGTATCAAGAAAGTACGATTACCTAGATGATGAAGTAGTCTTTGTGGAACACGATCATGATGAGCCTGTTCACATAGGCCTTAACGCTGAAGAATTTTTCAAGGGTGTAAAAAATGTTTACTTTAAATATGCAGGTGCAGGTGTTGAGTTCGCAAAGCCTCTTTACAGAGCAGGGCTTTTGTCCCATAAAAAAGAGCAGGTGAAAGATGTGATGGTAGCACCCTTTGATGTAGTGTTAAAACATATACCCGCCGCACCTAAATATCATGATGAAATAAAAGGAATAATTGAAGAAGGCCTGATATCTGATACAGGTGCCATGGTTGTTGAAGCTTACGGCCTTAAGGATGGGGTGAAAATCAAAGCGGAGTCCCATGTGTCAGCTCCCGGACTTAAGGAGTCCTTTGAAAAATCAGGGTTGACTTCAGAAATGTATCTTACAGGTCAAGGCGGTGCGCTCTTCACAAAGATGCTCATAAAAGACCTCATTACTCAGAGAGGGCTGATTTCTTCCGATATGCTGAATTTCGACCAAGTTGCCTACTATTTAAAGGAAGCTGAAAAACTTAATATCATAGTTGAAACTAAGATAGAGAAGCTATAGTTGAAAGGAATAGAAAAATGAAGATTATGATTTTAGGCGTGGGAGCTCAAGGCTCAACAGTCGCAAGGCGCATGGACTTAGAAGAGAAAGTCACTGAAATAATCTGTGCGGACAGCGATCATACTGCTGTAGAAGAGCTGGTTAAGGAACTGAAAAAAGCAAGAGGAGTGGAAATCGATGCAAGAAACAAGGACTCCATTATTAAAGCTGCAGAAGGGGTGGACCTTATTGTAAATGCCCTGCCTTTGCCTTTTGCTCCCAATGTGCTTGAAGCTGCACTTTCAGTAAAAGCTAACTACCAGGATTTTGCGGCCACTGATGTGCTTACAGAAAAATGGGAGGATGGAGTTCAGCTGATGTACGATGAGTACGGGAAAAGATTTAGAGAGATAGACAGGCTGGCTATCATCGGTACAGGATCGGCTCCCGGCCTCATATGTGTTGCGGCAAGAAAAGCCATGAACTATTTGGACACCTGCGAAACCATATACAATATTGTATATGAAGGTTTGGAGCCTGAAAGATTTTTGCCTTTCTGGTGGTCACCATTTACAGCTCTCTCTGATATGTCAGAAGATGCTTGGGCTTATGTAAATGGAGAGATTATAAGGACTACTCCTTTCAGTTTACCAATAACTAGAAAATACGATTACATGAGCGAGCCTGTAACATGTGTGGAACATGCCCATGATGAACCTGTTTACATGGGATTGAATGCTGATAAATTTTTCAAAGGTGTGAAAAATGCATATTTTAAATACGGCGGTGCCGGCATTGACTTCGCTAAACCTCTTTACAGAGCGGGACTTTTATCTCATGAGCCTGAAGATGTTAAAGGCGTCATGGTTGCACCTTTTGATGTGGTGCTAGAGCATCTGCCTCCTGCTCCAAAGTATCACCATGAAATTCAGGAAATCATAAATGAAGGGCTAGTTAATGAAGAAGGCTGTATGGTAGTAGAAGCCATAGGCATGAAGGATGGGAAAGAAATTACAGTTGAAATTCATGTTTATGCACCAGGTTTAGTAGAAGCTTTTGAAAAATCAGGGTTAACTGCAGAGATGTATCTTACAGGTCAAGGAGGCTCTCTCTTTACAAAATTGTTTGTGGAAGGTCTTTACACTCAGAAGGGTTTAATTTCATCGGATATGCTTTTACAGGATCAGGTAGACATATACCTTTCCTGGGCGGAGGCACTTGATATAACCATAGAAGTGAGGATAATAGAAGGAAGATATTAAAAGTTATTTTAGAGGAGAATAGTCAGGAGGTGTTAAATTGTCAGATCATAATCGGGTACATGGCGTAGCGGGGCTAAAAAAATATAATGTAAGGACTATTAATATAGTGTTTATGATTTATTGCCTTGTTGCTGCAGGAGCTTTCGGTATAGAAGAAATGATACCGGCAAGCGGTCCTGGGGTTACTCTCATAATGCTGATGGTATTCCCCTTTATATGGGCGTGGCCCATAAGCAGTATGGTTGCGGAGATGGGCGCAATTCTGCCCTCCGAAGGCGGAGTTTATGTATGGGTCAAGGAAGCTTACGGAGAATTCTGGGGGTTCCAGGCAGGATGGTGGAACACAGTATCAATTTATATTACAAACGGTATTTATGTGGCGCTGGTTGTAGGTTATTTGCGCCAATTTGTTGAAATGTCCGACTTCATGGGATTTGTGGTTAAAATCCTCATGATTGTAGTCTTTACGATTATCAATCTTTTAGGTATAAGGGAAGTAGGCTGGGTAAACACTGTATTGTCAGTCTGCATTCTAATAGGTTTCGCCGTTGTTGCCGTGGTTGGCTTTGCCAACTGGAACCACAATCCTTTCGAGCCTGTGGTGGCTCCTGAGATGACAGGATTTGAAGCGGTGGGCGGCTGTATAGCAATATGTATCTGGATGTATTGCGGATACGAGTGTATATCAAATATGGCAGGAGAAGTTACAAGACCTGAAGTAATTCCAAAGGGCCTTATTATCGCTATGCCCCTCATAGCCCTTACATATATACTCCCTACAATGGCCGGGTTGTCCTCTGTAGGCCAATGGGACCTCTGGGCAACAACAGGTGAAGGCAATGTGGGATATGCTACGGTTCTCACTCAGTTTGCCGGGCCTGCATGGGGAATAGGTTTCCTGGTTGTGGCAATTATTTCCCAGTGTGCAATATTTAACTCTTATCTGCTGTCAGGTTCAAGGGGCTTCTTCGTCCTTGCAGATGATCACTTATGTCCAAAGATCTTAGTAAAGGTAAGTAAAGGAAGAGGTGTACCTTACATAGGCATCCTATCCCTTGCGGCAGTAACCATGTTATTGGCCCAATACGACTTTGCAACTCTTGTTATGGCAGAGGTCGTGTTCATTCTGGCACTTTATATTATTCTTCCTCTTGCAGTTTTGAAATACAGAAAGATTAAACCTGTAAGCGAAAGAGGCGGAGTGTTCGTAATACCAGGAGGGAAAATAGGACTTTACTTCTGCTGCTGGATTGTGGTGATAATATCAGTACTTGCCCTTATGATCAACGGTACCGACTACTTCGTAATCGGGCTTTTGGGAATAACCACAGGACCTGTGGCTTACTTGTTCTTTAAATGGTTCTACGGAGGTATGTACAAAACTGAACCTGAAAGATTCCCTCTTAACAAAAAGACAAGGCTTGCCATGGGAGACCTCTTGAGATTTTCCTATTACTTCTTCGCAGTTGGCGTTGCGGCCGTCGTGGGAAGAGCATTCCTCATGTGGTTCGAAGGAGACTGGGGACCTGAGTATTACCTGGAAGAGTTTGAAGAAGGCTTTTTCTCAAACTTCGAAGGAATGCTTAATGCCCTTCTCATAGGAGGGATAATAGCTCTTGTCATTGCTGTCGTTCTATATGTAATAGGAAGGAAATCCGATCATATAGTGCCTCATTACACAATTAAAGAATAAAAGATACAGACAAGTCTTTAAAAAGCTCCTTTTAAAAGGGGCTTTTTCAGTTTAGCCCCCTGCAAAACGGGTATAAATTATGTCCCTTGTTTATCTTGGAAAAAACATCCCAAAAAGATATTGACAAGGGTATAAGGTAATAGTAATATATAACTTGCCGCTTAATGGGAAACCCTGTGCGGCGGGGCTTTTAAAAAGCCCTAAGAACCTTGAAAACTACATAGTGTAGAAGAAGTCAAAAGGTAGCCCTTAAAGGGCAACCGAAAGAATGACTTTTTTGAAACAACCAAAAATTTGGTAAGAGGATAAAGTGAGAACTTTGTTCTCGGGTCAAAAAGACAATTTCTTTAAAAAGAATAATTCTTGATTAAAAGCGAAGAAGCGCAAAATGGCGAGTCATCGAAAAGAGCAAGAAGAACAATTAGGTTTATGGGTGTGAGTTAACTCACATCTTTAAATACCATATACTTAAGAGTTTGATCCTGGCTCAGGATGAACGCTGGCGGCGTGCCTAACACATGCAAGTCGAGCGAGAAGTTTGAAAAATGAGTTTTCGAACAAGTGATTCAAACGG